>JAABUO010000067.1_pt1 | contig 297493 bp, 281 predicted proteins | sample 5559291 | NCBI WGS metagenome assembly JAABUO01 (sample SAMN10711878, study PRJNA513372) | rock metagenome | isolation source: Antarctica rocks | place: Antarctica: Victoria Land, Finger Mt sud | reverse complement strand
GGGTTTGGTAGTGGAGGCGATCTCTTTACGAGGGTAGGTTGAGGAGGCGGGATACATTAATTATATGAGAGAGTTCTTTCGGTGGGCTGTGACTGATTATGCTATATCGTGGTACTAACTTGAAGTCCGTCCGCTCCAAGATCAGATTCTTCCGTGTGAGCCATAGGGAGATGCTTTACCTATACATTGATTGGGGATTTCTTATAGCTCCGGTTGGTTTGGTAATCTATATTTCAGATGGTGTAGTAATGAGTAGGAGGGACTTGATTTGACTGATTTAGACGTTTCCATCTTACTCTTGCCCCTGAAATCGGAGGCTCTGCTTAGGGGTTTCTTCAGCGACGTACGCGAGGATGGCGGCTTGTTAGAGCGCTTGTGTGGGTGTCTTGGCTGTATCTAGACTTGTGGATAGGAAAACGAAGTTGATATAAATAGACGTATTTTGGAAGATCATGGCCGTTGTATCTTGTCGGGAAGAGCAAAACGGATTACGTTGAGTTACATTGAATCAGGCCATGTGCAGATCGATGCAGAGTATCGGTCTATGAGATGTGAGAAGGAAAGCAACAACCTCGAAAAACATATGCCGCAACGCAAGTTTGTGTAGCTCTTCATCGAAAGGAGCGTTGATTGAATTACTATACCTGCCGTGCGATCATGCTCTTTAACTTCAGCCTTTCGCTAAAAGATGCCACTTGATGAAACAGAAATTCCAAGACAAGTCTCAAAGATTACCAAACATGTCAATAAGCGTTCATCCTTTCCACAAGTCTCTCTATCTCCCTCTCATCCTTCCGGCACTGCTCCATCACCAATACATGACCCGAGCTCTCAACGACTAACAATCTCACACGCTCTCCATCCTCAATCGCTCCCGCATTCATCTGCTGGTCTAGAGATTTCGCGAGTCGAAGCTCGACCAGCCATAACATACCAAGATCCTTCCCCTCCCCACCTTTTCGGCTAAATCTCCAACCTGTTCGGGTGTTTTGCGGTGGCCTCCAGCCGCAAGAGCTTGCAGGATAAATCCGTTCGCGTGAAGGGCTGGCGATGTTGCCACTTTATGAGCTCTTCCACTGCGTACCGATCAGCACTTGTAGCGAACACGCCGCCGATGTCGGGCGCAGTGAGAAATTGTCGGGGGAAAAGATTGATTCGGGCGCTGGCAATAGTTGCGTCGAGGGAGCGTGGGACGAATATCTTCAATTGTTTATGAAGGGTCTCGAGGAGGCTCCGGATAGTAGAGCGGATGCGTTAGTACTGCATGCTCGGATAGGGTGGCTTGAGGAAGCTGGGTTTGGGGGTTGTAGGTTTGCCCCTGTTTGGACAAGCCGCGCAGCTGTGGATAGGAGGGTCAAAGATGCGATTCTTTCGGTATGAGTAAATCGTGTATATTCGGAGACTCAGTAGATAGCGCCAAACTTCATGTTATTACTGTACCGAAACGGAACACCTATGGTGTATTTTATCGAAGGTTTTACCAACTCTTGCGCTATCATCCCACCCATGCTGACATTTTACATGAAATTGGCGATTGGTAGTCCAGCCAATGCTGTCCAAAAGGTCTATAGTATCTCAGGCCATGTCGGATATCGAATAGCGAAAGACTAGTTTGTCGGATTCACCAATGTCTGCAGGATGGAGATAAGATTAGAGACAGGTCCTCCGAGAAATGTGCGAGGAAAAACGAATCGGATGGTCGAAGATTGGTCTGGTAAGTGGAGGGCCTAGGGTACAGACCTCGATTGTCGAAGATTACACAAGACATATTTGGTGCCTTGATCCTGCTCGAAAGCTTTCGTCTGACGCTGTCAGACATTTTCCGGGTTACCAAATCCAGTTATCCACAACAAGGAAAAAGTCCAGTAGGGATCAGCGTTCGCGCATATCGAGAACCTTGACAGAAGGAGTATCGGTAGATTGGCTATAATGTGCGCCTCAACGAGACTGAAATAGGTGTGACCGATCACCAATTCGTTCGCACCATCGCCATGAATCTCGTATGCAATCTTGAAAGGACCAATTTTGCCTTTGGCCACGTCTATCTTGTCTTTGGCGTCTCAGATGGTCTTTTTGTACTCGGGATGCTGTAGTAGCTGGATGACCGTGAGAGGAGGCCAAGATCGTGCAATGATAATCAGCATGGTAATTCAATTGAGAGGGAGATCACCCGTACATTGTGTTTGAGCTTTGAGAAGGCTTTCGAGATTCGATGATAAAGACAAGGGAGTAGGTCCAAGGTTCGATTGTCGCCAACCCCAGAGAAATCATCGGTTCCCGATGATAGAAGCTAATGCTGACAAGTACACACCCTACTGAAACCCCGGTTAGGCGCTCAGACAAAGGTGCGGAATACAAGCAAAGATGGAAACGAGTTCCTGCCAGAACAGAGAGAGAACCAAAAATAAGAATCACACACGGTATGATTATGCAGGGCAGATTACCTAGGAGTAGACACATGTACATATGTCGACACCAGTACTGCAACCTGTGATAACGATCGAAGATAATCCTCGCAATTTTCCAGCCTGCACGGGTCGTGAAAGTTCCAGAGTCTTGGTAGACTCTCTATTACCGCGCACCAAGGCCGAAGCGACTATGCCGCCAGGATGCAGCGCCTAGACTGCGAATTGCATGCACAGTGGAAGCTTTACGCCCATGGATTGAGCGGTAGGTAAATGAATGGTGTTCCCCGGTTCGGCCCTTAGAAACGAGGCAACCGCGCGCTTTGCAGGCCAACAAATGAGAGATAGCAAATAAAGTATCGATACAGGCTGCCTGCTCGGCTTATGGGCGCTTACTGTACTATTTTGGTTGGGACGTGCATATTATGCATACTTGTAGGTTAAGCTACTGTGTGTGATGGATCTCTTACGGATCAATATCCACGGGCTCAGATTACCTTCATCATGCCGTAAGCCTTCTGAATTAATGCTGCACGCTGGATAACAACCTCCTAGCAGACCTCTGAAGGCTGCACAGGCTACGTTGAAGCTTGTACAATGAACTGAATGCCATAGTGAGTGATTGTTGTTCTGATCCAATGGTTATAGTCGAACTTAGCTCCTTCCAAGCAGCCGACTCATAGCAAATTCCGGCGCTTCAGAGAAACTTCATCCAGCGCGATGGTGTTGCCAAAGCGTGATCACGTCGGTCTGTGAAGGGCCCAGCCCCTTTCAGTCAAGCTTAGCCATGAAATCGCAAGCCATCAGAAACGCTTCGAGCCACTGTACTTCCCTCTCGTCGTATGGCTGAGACATTCGCTTTGAAGGAAACCTTGGATTTGGCGAGTCTTTGCACAGCTTGTCTGTCTCGTACGCTTCGGCAAGATGTGGATACCAAGGCAACATGAACACAGCAGCCTCGTCATAAGATTTGGTTTTGAAAGGCTGTGCGGAGTATGGCGTGTACTTCGTCCTGTATACTTGCGTTGCCGGGGTCAGGCTGAGCTTTCGTGGTTCGATGTACACGTAGGCCATGCCTTTCTTGGCGCATTCGATAGCGGTGACGATTGAAGGTGGGTAGATTCGCTCGGTGCAACTTCGCTCTATTCGCGTAGATTCGGCTGTCGAGTCTAGCGTCAAATTGTCCAGGGCGTCTTCCAGCTTCGCGGTCCTGTTCCCAGGTCTCTCCTCCATCGCTATCGTCGTGTTGACTGGCGGTCTTTGCACCTTCCAGGTCGCCATCAATGGGTAACGCTCCAGCGTTCTGAAGAACAATCTCAAACATGAGTTAAGAGGCACAACTGGGAAGATCTCGTGTCTGAATTGATGCCATTTGCGCCGAAAGAGCCTTAGGGACTGGTCCTTAATAACCCATCTTGCACTCGCACGGAGGTGGCGCGCGATGTGCTCAAAATTCTTGCGTGGGGTTTGCGTTGGATCGGCCGCCTTCTTGAGCAAAGAGGGATATGATTCGAAGAGTTCAGCCATCTTCTCTAATTGCTGACAGCGCAGATTGTTGAATCTGGCCGCGGCATCGTTGACATCGGACCAAGGCTTCTTGATCAATCCTTGCCGAATCAAGGTAATATACCGGGCTGCGGGGCACGGCAGTTCCTTCTGGGTATAGAGGCCCAATGTTTTCAATTCGTCGCGAAATTTTGTTAGCACTGCGCGTATCGCCTCCAGCAGCTCTTGCAATATCTCATCTCCGGAAGGCTGCCGCTTGGAGAAGAAGTTGGAACTAGCAAGTAGATCAGATACTCCGAGTAAGTATTGATGCCTCCGGCTGGAAAAGTATCTGTGGTACCGGCTGGGAGAGTATCCGTGGAACCGAGCCAATCGCCCCAAACTGTATAGACCGAGGGACCACTGGATGGCACGCCAGAGGGACCAGATGGAGATGATTCTATAATAATCATCCGGACTTGGGAAGGTGACGCGCCAGGCGAGATGCGTCAAGATGCATTGATCGATGTACAACGATTGAGCACGAGCTTGGTGCGTGAAAATTGGATCTCTACCATAACGAGAAGCCGCTAGATCCAGCACTGATCTGCAGGGTAGGTAATCGAATATGCAATGTACTATCTCGCGTGGATATTTGCTGAGATTGGCCACCCAAGGGTCGAGAACTGGGGTCTTTCTGATGTACTCCGTCATAATAGTGGCCTTTGATATGCGTCAGATTGTGGTATATACTGTTGGGAGCAAGGGCCGAGTGAGTATTATAGATAGCTTTAGATTGTCAGCAAGTGCTAGATCTTCAGCAAGTGTTAGATCGTCGGCAGGTGTTGGATCGTCACCTACCACCGCATGGGCTAATCTCAGAGGGCAGCAACAGATGAAAAAATGATCTACTAGCAAAAAGAGGGCTGTTATAAGTTGAACAAGTACAATAATGTGTTGAAGTGAACGAGTCTTTTTTTAGACCGTGAGTTACTTTCACCATGTATATTGACGCAAGCCACAGCGCGGCAGCTCATCCATATTCAGACCCAGTAGATTGCAATTCCGTCCAATTAGCGCATCAAGGAACGAGTCTCGCATAGATCGAGAGTGTATGGCTTTCAGTCTGCCACCCTCGTCGAGTTAGACCTGATATAATGCCGGGTCGTTAGCTACTAGGTATCCCATGCACCGGTAGGGTATACTCTCAATGGCGCCACCCAGTCCTTGGCACTTCAAGAAAACATGTCGACGGTATGACGATGTTGAAAGCACCCAGTGATTGGTTATCGCAGAAGAGGCAAACAGTCGAAACGTATCGCGCCCTTGCGGATAATACTGGTCCAACGGTATTGAAATTGAACGGAATCAAGACGAAAAGTCTCATTAGTGCACCCATTCCATATTGCAGACGACGCATGGGATACTTGATGTGCAGCCTTCCAATCTGGAATCTTAGATAGAGCTTATTCTGCATTGTTGTCCTTTTGAATTCAATAGATCCAAGGCGTGCTTGAGATCGATGATCGAGCAGCAAATGCAAAGCGATCTCGATATACTGTCTCATGTCTTCAAACATCTGTGTCGTTAGCACAATGACCCTGAATCTATAGTCTTTGATAACTAGGATTCAATACAATAGGGCACATAAGGAACCTATGTATCATGGTCGAGTTATAAGCAAAGACACACGGACCTGCCGGATAGTCTGCAGGCTCGCGCTGCGAAGACAGATGAATTACCTCTTGGGCCCAAGTCGAGACGGGAAGTGTTCGGGGGGCTACCTATCCGTTCACTATAATGTGCATACGACTCATTGCTCGCCGTACTGTGTCCGATGAAACTCGAAGTCATGACTTCTCCCTCCTGACTTGGCTGACTGTATAAACATGAATAATACTCACTTTTCGGTTCTTTTGCTTGCTAATGGAAGTGGCTTGGCGCGCTATTTCTGATTCGGCTAGCATCGACGACGAGAGTTGTTCTCAAAAAGCTGTCTGACTGGGACTGGGAAATAAGGCAAGGCGTTGAAGGGTGACTTCTATCGAACATACTTGAATGGGGACCCTGAGATCACGAAGCTGATCTGTGGTGACCGTAAGGATCCGGCAGTGGCGAAAAACCCAATCATAGTTATCCTTCAATGCCGTCAATGGCTCATATTAGAAATCCACAACCATTTCCCGTGGTCACCGCACCTTTCCGGCAAGACGTTGAAGCGTGACCTAAGAACTGAGTAAACCTTCTCTCACTTTTGATTTTTCAAAGGCATACGATGGTCGTACTCTTGAGCCGATCTTACCAATACACATCGGACTCTCACCACACATCGTGATTGCCCTATGTGTTTTTCTCCGTTGAGCTTCTTACTCCAGATATGCTGCCTTCACTTTGGTTGGAAGACCTCAGATCAAGCTCAATTGCTTGACGACAGGGTACTTTTTGAATCCCGCTGGAGTTATGACAACAATGCCGAACATACCTAGGCGAGTATTGGCCCTGATTGTCCCTCAGTCCCTTGTTCAGACTGTGAGAGATGCTCTTGAAGCTCACGACAAGCTTGACAAGCTATCAAAAATTCGTCCTCTAAGTAGTAACTCTAACCAAGCCAGATCTGGGAAGTCGGAAAAACCTAACCGCTATCTCATCCCAACGACTGAAGTCCATGAAGAGAATTTATATCATGTTGCGTACGAGGAGTCATTGCTCAGGCTCCTGACGGAGCTGGACCTCCAGCACCTCCTCTTCGACATCAGCTACAAAACGACGAGGCTCACGCCAAAAACCTCACAGAAACCCACCCAACCAATTAACGGCCTTGCTCGTACTGTCCGCAATCGGCTTCTCTCCCTACCTATCTCGCTCCTCCCAACTTCAGCCGACGATCTGATCTCCTCGACCCGCTGGTCCTACATGATCTACCCCCCACTGCTCCTCCTCCCGGCAACCACCTTCTCCGCCCCGTGTTGGCCTGACCTTCTCTCCAAAATACCCAAGGCACAACTGACGGAGCTCTACGCCTCCATCTGCGCAGCCTTCAAAACCACCCACCTCGCACTTGAAGGCCCTATTCCCTCCACCTCTAGCACAGGCACTAACATCCTCCGCTCCCCATCCAATCTCACATCTCTACATGGCGATTTTGGGCCCGCTCTCCCCTCCTCACCAGAGCATAGTCCCACAATAAGCGACTTCGAGAACGCCTTCTGGTGCTCGACGTCCCAGAACGGGATTGCGCAGACTTGGGCGCCGAGGTACACAATGTTCTCGCGCGGGAATCTGTCCGAGAAGAAGCGGGTGCTGGAGTTGAAGTCGTTGATGAAGGAAGAGCTGGGAGGAACAGACCCGCGGGAGACTAGCGCGGTCGATCTGTATGCTGGGATCGGATATTTTGCGTTTTCGTATGTCATGGCTGGGGTGGGGAAGGTGCTTTGTTGGGAGTTGAACCCGTGGAGTGTGGAGGGGATGAGAAGGGGGGCGGAGAAAAATGGGTGTGGTTCCAAAATCATTGACCGTGACGAAGTGATGGAGCCAAGGAATGAGGGAGAGCTGGAAAGAGAAAGGTTGTTGGTGTTCCAGGAGAACAATGAGAAGGCTGGTGAGAGGGTCCAAAGGATGAGAGATCATATACCACCTGTCCGACACGTCAACTGCGGCCTTCTACCGACATCTTCGGGCAGCTGGGCGATTGCTGTGCAAGCGCTTGATCCACTACAGGGAGGCTGGATCCATGCGCATGAGAACGTTCGAGCTCGAGACATTGAACAGAAAAAAGAGGAAATCGTCGAGAGATTCAAAGCACTAGTGCATGTACACTATGGGTCTCAGCGCTTTAGCATCACCTGCTCGCACGTCGAGACCGTCAAAAGCTACGGCCCGGCAATCAACCACATGGTCTTCGACATCGCCGTTCTGCCCTTCGAACCGCACCATACCACTCCTACCCTCCCCTCGCCGCCCACGCAAGCAGCATCAGGCTGACGTACAGCACAAAATACGTCACCGGCCAACGCACTCTGAAGTCCTGCCCAGCAGCATCCCAGAAGCCGACCCAGCAGAAGAGTATCGTGGCCGTGAAGTAGAAGAAGCGCGAGAGATTGTCAAGGGGGTCAGGACGATAGGAAGAGAATTCAGGGGACACGCCGAAACTTCTGAGGGATGTTTTGCTCGACGATGGGCATGCGGTCCAGTTGTTCTTGTCGTTCTGCGGCGTCTTCTAACGCGTCGTGTTTGGCGAAGTGGGCGATGTCTTCGGGGTGTGTGAGGTCTTCTTCGCGGGTATCTGAAGGAGGTGAGTCAGGCAGCTGTGCTCGTGTGCGCAATGGATAAGAGGACTCGTATTCAGGGGGGTTTAGGACTATGGCTCGAGGATAGCGAGGGGCGGGGGGCTTACTCTCATCATGGTACTTTTCAAAATGATGGATCTCGTACTCATACTCGTCATCTCCGTGATGGCCGGGTCCAAGCTAGAGCAATTTATCAGCATCACTGTCCCATCCTCCGTGACGCAGCCCATTCTTCCTAGAATCCCCAAGGAAGGAGCATCACCTACCCCAAAATCCTGCAACCTCTCCCCCCCCCTCCACCCCTCCAGCCACTCCCCCCTCCCAACAACCCCATCCCCATCCCTATCAAACCTACGCATCACATCCCCCACCACCTCCCTCCTCTTGTCAGCGCTCACATCCTTCATGCTCTCGTCATCCAACCCATACGTTCTCGAGACCTCGTCTGCTGTCCATCCGCCTGAGGAATCATAGTCGTGCAGGCTGAAGAAGGCGCCGGCGTCGAAGTTCGAGATGTGGTGCTCTTCGGCGAGGTGGCGCGTTGCCCAGTCATTGGAGGGGGAGAGGGGGGCTTGGGAGTGGTCGGAGTGGGCGAGGGTGAGGAGGACGAGGACGAGGAGGAGGGTTAGGGTGGGCAGGAGGTGGGAGTGCATGGTCGATGAGGTTTTGAGGGTCGATGGGGATATTTGGAGAGTTTAGGGAGCTTGTGAGTGGGCTGGCACTGAATGATCACGGTGGGAGTTCAGGGGTAGGGGGGTTGACGGCTCCACCAGCTCCACCGGAGTTCATAGGGCTGAGGCTTGGCAATAATACCCGGCGATCCTTCTCACCGTTTTCCAATCAAAGAGAAAGTACTCTATCTATGGAGTAATATACATGATGTGAAAGACAGACATCCATTACAATCGCCTGCTAGAGCAACGGCAACTGGCAATGATTCGTAATGTAAATTCGCTGGTGAACTCGAAACCTCTTCTTTTGTTTGTCAAACATCAATATTCCCGCAGCAAACTCTGAAGCCTTGGAAGGACTGTTGTTTGTTTTCTGTCATGCTTGCAGATGGCAAGCAAACAAGTCATTTCTTTGTTTGACTGGCCTACATAGAAGATTAGTTCCCATTCATCTGAGTGTCAAGCCGCGCAATCTTCAGAATCCGTGAGCCCCGATTATTTCTTCCGTTGTAGCAGGTATACCTTATATATATATTTGAGAGCTCCCATTGAGTCCACAAGACGAGTCCACAAGCTCCACATTCGGACGACAGATCCGACAACTGGATACCATTACGACTGAGTCAAAAGGAGCTTCGCAGATACACTGCCTCCCAGCGGGAAGCCGAAACAGTCGGGATTGGTTCGGACGAACCACATGTCCTCCATCAGGATACCGTCATCAGGAAGCTCTTCAGTGATTCTTCGATCACCGAGGAACAACATGCTCATCACAGTCGACGTATCGAGGACATTGCGGCTTGGCTAGAGAGCTGCTCTCGAGCAAGGCATTCGGCAGACCGAGAAACGCCTCGACGACTTGCCAGATATTCAAAGCATGCGGTGGAACTACAGTGATGGTATAGCCACACTAGCTTACAGCCGAACTTGTGATGAGGACTTGTTATGAAGTTCAACCTTGGACCTCCGTGAGTAAGAAGATTCGCTGCTCTCGCATGTGGTCTCAAATAACGCAGGATATAGCAGAATACGAGACTCAACTCAAGAGCCACGTCTGGCACAAGCTGCCCAACAGCCCCAATGATAAGACCACTGTGTCCGACCGGGGGTTCAGCGAGATATCGCGCACCATGCATGCGAGGCTGGTTCGCTCAGAGGACGGTCGACAATGGTTGATTGTAGGGAGTACAGCTGTATGTCTTATTTGCCCGACAGAAATCACTTACTTGTGATAATCTTGAGCCGAGGACGGGACGACTCGCCAGCACTGAGTTATACCGGACGGCAAAGATCCAAGGGAGTAGTCACCAGCCAGATGCTGAATTCCGATTGAATGACCCCGCCTACCTCGAATTGCACCAGGAGGTTGGTAATCACTTAGGACAGCAATCACGGAGCACTTGCATTCTGAACAGCCTGTTCCGCAGCCTCTTCTGCCACAGCGATAGCATACTCTTGGTCTAAAACAATCTTGGACTCTTGCAGATAGCTTTCGCGGTTCCATTCGAGACCTCGTTCGTCAGGCCGTCGACAGATCAAGCTTTACCTTTGATGGATGGACTGTAAATGCAGGCCCCAGGTGTCAGCATGATCTCGAGCTTCCGACTACGACTTCCAGGGCGACCCTGATGCAGGCCTGGAGGTTCCTGGGGAATTGGGATCCAGGAGACCGTTACATCACTGATGTCACATTTCCTTACGATCTATGATATCATCACATTGACTACAAGTCCGTTTGCCGCTCAAGTCATCCTAATAGTAGCTTGTGTCTTGGCAGCAAGATGTGATTTAGATCTTGCCCTGCTCGTTGCTGGAAACTTTCGCTACTTCTTGGTCCCGATCTATCTTGTGATGCGAATACCCAGGCGTCCGCTCCTATTCCTGTCGAAGCAAAGTCTTTGACAGTGATTGAATGGCCAACGCAGCTTATGAGGGTTCTTCTTCGGATATGTTGATGGTTCCTTTCGACACAAGTCTAATGACTTCACGGACTAGGAGGTGGGAAGATGATCATGGTGCTTACCTTAAACGGGACACAATGCCATGGGGAGAGACTACAGGTAACAAAGGCCTTGTTCATAACATTTTGAAGATGTGTCGCATAATGGGCAAGTCAACACAAAGCTGTCCGTCATACAATACAACACCTTAATGTGAATGTCACTAGGGCTTTAGAGCCTTACTATATAAGATGTCCAAGTCTCTGCCACGGCTCAATATTCAAACCTCACGAACAATCAATCTACGGACACCAAAGGTTCATCTCAGACTCTCAATCCCAGTCATTCACTTTTTCCGACCAGAAGCCCTCGTGAACACACTCAGATCACAGTCTCGACAAGAGCAGGCGATATAGCTTGTCGCAGGCACAGTATTTGGCGATTTCCTAACAAAATGGCCGACTCTCAAGAAGCCCCACTCCGCATCTGCGTCTTCTGTGGTTCTCAAGCAGGCAACGGGCAAGCACACCTAGATGCTGCTCGCTCACTGGCTCACAGCCTTCATCTAGCTGGTGCCGAGCTGGTATACGGCGCCGGTACCACAGGATTCATGGGAGAACTTGCGAAAACCCTCGTCAAGGAGAGCGGACCAAAAAGCGTACACGGCATCATTCCTCGGGAGTTCCTCGAGAAGGAACGTCCGGCGACGCCCAGCAAAGGGGAGAAAGATACTGAGAAGAGTACTCCATCGCAGTCTACCATACTTCCTCCCGAATCAGCTTTCGGGCGCATAACCCACGTTACAGATCTACCAGCCCGGAAGAAACTCATGTGCCAACTAATCAGCGAAGGTGCTCCAGGCTCCGGGTTCATGGCTCTCACAGGGGGCTTTGGCACTTTGGACGAGCTGGTGGAGATGGTGACGCTACGGCAAGCGCGCGCATGCCTACTCAATGTCGGCGGTTTCTGGGATCCGATTCTGCAGTGGATGGAAATCGCAATCGAGGGAGGTTTTGTCAAGAAGGAAGCGAGGGGGATGCTGGCCGCAAAGGAAACAGCGGAGGAGTGTATTGCTTGGCTGAAGGAGATCTGAGTGCCACTCTCTGCAGGTCTACGGAGCTCGAGATAACCGAGTGTTGTGTCCTCCTTGAGCATGCCATTGATAGCTGATATCCAAGAATACTGATTTGAAAACTCAAACATCCTTTCTTAAATATCCTCTTGCGAGTGCCTCCTCTGTACCTCTATTCATCGACTCCGCGAACCTCTGATATCCTGCCGCTCGACCTCGCAAGCACCATACCGACACCGTACTTCCAGACGCAAGTAATAGTGACATCCCCCAAGAACCCTCTAAACCATCTCACCAGCCAGCTCCAAACCCCAGCACAAGATGCTGTGTACCGTTCACAAACTCCATCATGACCGTCTTCCTTGCTTTGCATATCAACAGCGCCTTCCAGGCCCTTTCCCGTCAGCACTCCACAAGCAGGCTTTCTTGATTTCAATTTGCTGAGTTACTGAGTGGGTTTAAAACATGCTGTTGTATTCGAGCAAGGATATTAAGGGCATTAAAGGAGCACACGTTAAACAAATTATGAGGAAACGACACAATCGAAATTGGTTTTATATTGAGACAAAGGGGATGGATGAGAACTCAAATGTGCGACGTGAGAAATCTAGACGCACTAGAACTGCGATGGAAGAGTGAGAGACTGGGATTTGGCTACAAGATAGTCGAGGAGACCCCATCATCTACCTCAAGACTGCTCTGTACTCATCCAGTTCCCCCCCCAACCCCCCCGTCCTCAAGCACCATCCCCCCCAAGGCCCCCTCCAACCCGCTCTCCCCACTCCCCCCCCCCATGCAGGCTCCGAAAATACGCAACCGCAATGGTCACCGCGGCGCCGTACTGCGCGCTTGCCTCACCCCAGACATTGCGCGCATTGCGGACGTTTGTCATGATCTGCCGTTGTGTATTGATTATGAGATGCTCCCAACTGCCCACCTACCACCTCCCCCCATCACCCCTCCCTCCCCTCAAGCACCATCCCCCCTAACGCCCCCTCCAACCCACTCTCCCCGCTCTCTCCCCCATGCAGGCTCCGAAAATACGTAACCGCAATAGTCACCGCGGCGCCGTACTGCGCGCTTGCTTCACCCCAGACGTTGCGCGCGTTGCGGACGTTCGTCATGATCTGCCGTGTGGGTATGGGTATGATGTGTGAGAGAGAGAGAGAGTGGGGCGGGAGAGATCGGACGTTTTGGGTCTGAAGTGGGACTTACGGTGTCGAATTGGGCTTGAGATGGGGGCGGTGCGGACATTGGTGGAAGGAGTCGGTGGAGAGAGGGGGAGAGAGGAGGGCGGGGGGCTTTTGAGAAGTGTGCAACTCGTTGCGCAGACAGCGGTCTCTCGAGACGAGATGCTTGAGGTGGTCTTCCCTTGCCGTCGCTATAAGATAGAGAAACTGATCTAATCTTATCTTACCTTACCCCTTAACGGCGCCAAAACCCTATTTCAGCCCTAGTCCTGCTCTCGTCCACAGATTCCTCTCGCACTCCCTACCTTCTATACTATCTCCACGGCAAGCACCCCACAATGACGACTCCCGCCCCTCCCCAGTCCTCCTTCACGCAACAACGCGACGCCTTTGTCTCCGAAATTGCAATCGTTCGTCCCCCTCGCCTTCCACCTCCCCCCATCTTACCCATATCCCACACTCTCCCCCCACCTTACCCCTCCCCTTGTCCCCCTCACCTTCCACCACTCCCCCCTCTTGTCCATTTCCCCCCTCATCAGTTTCCCACCCTCTCCACCCACCATACTTCCCCCCTCCCCCCGATCTCCTTACTCTATCCTCCCGCTCATCCCCTCACTAACGCCCCCTCCCTCTCATTCCCTCACTAACGCCCCCTCCCCCTTCTTAGAGTCTCGAGCACGTCTTGCAAAACATCAACCGTCTGAACCGGAATCTGGAGGGTGTCATCGCGGTGGGTGATGAGTTCGGGGCTGTTGAGGCGTTGTGGAGTCGGTTTGAGGGTGTTATGGGGAGGGAGGGGGAGGGAGATGAGGGGAGGGATGAAAGAGGGCAGGGTGATGGGGAGGGGAAGAATGGGGGAGAGGGACGTAAGGATGGGGGAGAGGGAGGTGAGGATGATGAGGGAGGGGTTTAAGGAGGAGGAGGAGAAGTGAGCAGGGAGGGGACCTGTGGAGAGGGGATAGAGGAAACGGATAGGAAGGGAGTCACTCCTATTGGGCGTTTCAGGTGTGCAGATTCGTGCGTATGATACCCATGATGCGTTTTGAGAGGATGGAGAGCTAAATACGAAGCTTCAACGACTACCAAGTATGAACACCAAGCTCTCGTGTACGTCTTTCAATGGTTTACCGTATCCGCTACCTGAAAACCGGCAAGAGCGGTCATCAGAAGATATTGCTATGCATCGTATCCCTCCCCAAGGCCGTCAGCTCCATATACATGCAATCTCATAACTATACCCTCGAAATCTCTGACGCGTCAAAGAATCGGACACTGCCGCTTCTTGCTCTTCTTCTCCTTCCTCCCCATGCCCAACCCCCCAACCGCACTCATCCTCTGCGCCGACTCCTGCGCCTTCTTGATCTCAATCTCCTGCCCCACCGCCGTGTTGACTGCTAGCTCAAATACGTCATCGATGCCTTGAGCTTCCTTGCTGCTGCACTCGATGTACTGTGCGCCCATGCGCTTGGCGACGGCTTGCCCTTGCGCGGGCGTTACGGGTGTGAGGCCCTGGGTTTTGAGGAGGTCGATGCAGGCGCGTTTGGTGCGGAGGTCAGATTTCAAACCGACGAGGATGAGGGGAGTGGTGGGGCAGAAGTGGAGGACTTCGGGGTACCACTGGAGAGCTGTTAGATACGGATCGAGGTGGTTGTGAGGAGGGGGTAGTACCTTGTCCATGACGTTCTCTAAAGAGTTGGGACAATCGATAGCGAAGCAGACGAAGAGTAGGTCGGTCTCAGGGTAAGAGAGGGGCCGGAGACGATCGTATTCTTCTTGGCCGGCGGTGTCCCACAAAGCCAGCTCGACGGTCTTGCCAGTCGGCTGGTGGGCGGTGTGGGTGATATAGTTCTCGAATACCGTGGGTACGTATTTCTGAGAAATAAATCAGCCTTGGTCTGAGGAAATTGACACCGCCAAACTTTGGTACCTCTGGGAAATATCCTTGGCTGTAGCTGATCAACAAACAGGTCTTGCCGCACCCACCATCTCCTACGACGACGAACTTCTTCGAGAACGAAGGCGGTTGAGTTATGTTTGTCGCTGCGGACATTGCTGAATTACTTGTCGCGGTACTGAGCGTGCCATCGCTTGTCCTTGTGCTGTGGTTTCGGACTGGCTTTCTTCGAGGTGATGTCGAGGATGCGGTACCGAAGTCATTCCTTACTGAGCGTCCACGCCGTAAGAAGTCGTAGTTCTCAGTGTTTGGTTGCGACATCATTGCGATATCCCAAAGTATGTTTCGTAAGTATGCACAACGAAAGCAATGTTCACTACGAAGTGGATGAGGAAAATAGGTTGAGCTTCAACGTTCTAAGCCAGCAAAAGGTGGGTTGAAAATCAACGATGTTGACCTGGCTGTTGCTGTGGTGATAATCTAGATCTTATCTGCTCCGTAGACGGCATCCTGGTCCGATGTTCCGCCCCTTTTTGCGAATATTCACTCGTCACTGAACACCTCGCTTCGGCTCCGCAAGTCGAAAAGTACAAGATGGATTATAGGAAAGGCGTCATGAAAGGTTTCATCAATTCATTGTCCTCGAGATCCTAGACATCTGGTCCATGCGCAAAAGATTGTCAGCCGCAAATGTCGTCCGAAGTATACTATAACGGTGGGGAACTGTCGAAGATTGACCTCGACCTTGCGACGCAAGCTGCCAATGGCTCGATGAAAGCCATAGAAAAGCCAGATGCTGGGCTGAGAAGTCAAGATCATTGTATGCAAGCTAGGCACTGCTGTCTTGATCCTTGAGCTCGCCACTAACCGTGCAAAGATAAGAATCGATTGCCTCAATGGCGGTACTCACCACGTCAATGGATCATTCCCATGGTGCGCTGGGAAACACCTTATGTGGCGATGGTGCAGTCTTGCTTGCGTTGTTCAGCTCTCGATCTATACTTCTCCATCACTGCGAACCTCGGCACCCACACCTTCTTCATGACTTTCCTACCCATTTTGTTCTGGAGCGGTTATACAAGCTTGGGCCGAGGGTATGCCAACAATTGATCCGCATGCTGCTGTCAATGCTGATTAGTCTCTTAGAATGACCCATGTTCTGGCGTTTGGAGTCTTCTTCAGCGGTTTCCTCAAAGACCTGCTATGCATACCGCGTCCCCTTTCACCTCCGCTCCAGCGAATCACTATGTCCAGTTCTGCAAGCCTGGAATATGGCTTCCCATCTACACACTCTACGAATGCTGCTTCGGTCGCGACATATGCGCTGTTTCTCCTACACTCGCAGGAATCCACACTCAATCCTCAGCTCCGGATCGTTCTACAATGTCTGTCATACACGTACATGTTTTCGATAGTGCTGGGAAGAATCTATTGCGGGATGCATGGGTTTTTGGACGTTTTGGTGGGCATTGCTTTGGGTGGCCTATTATCTGTGGTTCAATACGCATATGGAGCAATCTTCGACCACTTCATCACCAACAGCTCGTTTGAGGCACCAATCATCGTCATTATCGTTCTCCTGATTCTGGTGCGGATCCACCCCGAACCTGCGGATCCTTGTCCTTGCTTTGATGATAGCGTTGCATTTGCTGGCGTTCTGATCGGGATCGAGTTGGGATATTGGCATTACGCGCGCAGCGGATTCGCGTGGGACGATCCCGTACCGGCAACGGTACCTTTTAGTCTAGATAGCGTCGGCTGGCCGAAGACTATCTTGCGCGTCGTTACAGGTGTTGTGGTCATCTTTGCCTGGAGGGAGGTCATGAAGCCTACGCTGTTCAGAGTATTGCCACCAGTGTTCAGGGTGGTGGAAAGTCATGGTCTGGATCTGCCGCGCAGATTTTTCAAGCAAGCTTCGTAAGTCAATCCAGCTACGTCTCGTTCATTCTTACTAATTCTCCCCAAGCGAATATACCGAGGTGCCTAAAGACCTCAAAGACGATAATGTAATACCCTACGCCTCATCAATACCTTCGTTGATGAGGTCCATTCGACATCCGGGAAGAAGTCGCTCAGTCACCCTTGGACCGCAATCGCAAGCCGATGCATACGAGACTCTCGCATACCGTGAGAAGCGACGAAGAGAAAGCACGTCCGATGTAACTGTGATGACCCCATTGATTACTGGAAAAGCTGGAGATGCCAGTATGCCGTCCGGCTATTTCGCCGTCAATACATCTGAGACCGATTCCGCACGGGTCCCAATTTCTGCCCGACTACCGACGCCAGCTCACTCTGAGACGTATCTCTGTCCACAATTGATGGAAGCCGAAATCGCTGTACGTAGCCCATCAATTCTAATCAGCCTGCCGGATACCGGAAGCCCAAGGCGGAGTCCGAGTGAAGATCGCCGACTGTATGAGAAAGAGGAAAGAGAGATGTTTTCGACACTCGAAAAACCTAGAGTACGGTATGATGTAGAGGTGGTGACCAAGTTGATTGTGTACATGGGTAAGGGCCTTTTCCCCCTCTACAGGAAGCAACCAAAGCTAACAATTTAATAAGGCATTGCTTGGCTCGCTGTGGAAGGCAATCCCCTCCTCTTCGAACTTATGGGTCTTGGCATCCCAACAGGCTGAAGACCTGTGGATACTACCAGCGACGATGCTTACAAGGCCCTAAGTATCTTACCTTGGGCAAATCTGTCTCGCAATCGGGATCTCATATGAGCGTTGGACTTGATCACCACACGCGCACCCCACTCAGGTAGCTCGACTCTCGCTGCGCATCCCAGCTCGCAACGATCGGATCCAAGGGCTTGGCCTCCCCAATTGAACAGGCCAACTCGCGTAAAATCGGCCTTCCCAGGGTGAAAGCCGAAGCAGCACAGCCAAGCGCCTTTGTGTAGCCACACTGCTGAGGGCAAGAAAAGGCGCATACCCCTGGATCGCGGCGACCCGCCCTCTCCAACCCGGCCCAACGGTCGTTTGCTCGAGAGGAAGGCTTACCCGTCCTACGCTGCGAAAGGAATACGCTCGTCACAAAGGTCTCAGGTTCAAGCCCCGAGGTCATCATCATCTAGGTACTTATGAGATAGGAAATAGGGACACCAAGAAATAATCGATAGTATATAATGCACCGCCAATATCAATTTCCGATAGAATTATGATCCATAATTGGAAATGCTCCTTGGGTGAATATCATGATCGCACGCAACCTTCTCCCAATAAGTGACACAAAGCAGAGCAAATTTCCTTTTCTTGAATGCCTTGATGGTGAGACGGGGTGAGGGGGGAGGGGGGATTGAGGCTCTTAGATGAGGAGTTGGGAGGTTCGCTGTGAGGGGGGATGCTGAGTGACGGATTCTGACAGAGCGAGCTTTTTAAAAGAGGACTCATGAGTCTAAGCTAGAAGACTCTGCTCCAAGATTTAGTGTTGAACCGCGGGTCAACAATTTCGGGTTTCTCACATGCTCGGGAGCGCTGGCGCTCAAAAATAATTTCTCTAGGCATCTGTGCGCGCGAAAGTTGAAGACGGAGGGAAATAGACTGTAATGAGTATGTGCAAGGGGCCGACAGATCCCTTAATGTAGACCCATCCGTAGAGGCCCAGAGCGCGAGATGAGCGCCATATGTCCCCATCCCCCACAACCGTCGTAAGGTGGCCCATGGAACGCCCTGCCCATCCCCAAGATGCAAAAATGTACAGTAAAAGTAAGCCACCCACTTGTCGAAATCCCCATGCCCAAAAAGAGGCCACAGTCTCGGCTCTTTTGTGTGTGAGCTTTACCCTCTTTCATACTCAATAAGAGACATAGCTCGTGCCTACTCAATAAGCGGCTTCCGCGTCGACCCCACCATCGTCATGCCCAGCGCATGCAGCGCGTTATAATCATTCATCTTCACAATCGTGGGCGCCGGCAACATCGGATTATCGGGTCTTACGCTCGCCGCGTCTTTGGCGGCTTGTTCGATGGACTCCATTTCCTCTTTGCAGCCGGCGTGGTCGAGGGGGCAGACGACGATGGGTTGGCGGAGGAGGATGTCGCGCGCTGAGTTCATATGCGCCTGTACACAGTCAAAATTAGCTAGGTGCTAGGGAGAAGGAGGGGGCGGGAGGGTAATGAATGGGTACCTTGACGGTCAGGTAGTACTCGATCTTGTACAAGCTGCCTGTTGTCGTGAACCCGCTGACCGAGTACATGGGGAAAGCCTGCTTGCCCCGGGGTATAACGCCATCGTTGTCGCGTACATCTTTCGCTGGGAAGATGAGTCCCAAGTTCGTAAAGTATCCTGCTTCTGGCATGCGTACGCCGACGGTTTGGGTTTGTTTCGTTAGTGTTTTGACCTTCCTCTGCGGCTCGTCCCCTTCGTGGTTGTAGATGATCTCTTCGTCGATGCCAATCGTAATCTTCTGTATCGTCACTTTCTTCGCTTTGCTTATCCAATCTGGGTTCGGTGATAGTTTGATGTAGACGCTGACCGGATCTAACGGTCCGTATGACCACCGTGGTAACGATATCCCCAGCGTGACTAGGTGATCCGATATTCGCTCCGCTGATTCAGGTCGGTTGTACATCCCGAACGTAGATAATGTGTCGTATCTCGATATCGGCACTGGAAAAGCGTATTTCTTCTGCTCTGACTGACTCTGCTGAACCATCACCACCATCTCGTAGTACGTTTCCGCCGTCCGACTCGCCAGCTGCAGACTGGCGGGTGGCACCCTTCGCGCTGTCTCCTCGCCCCCTCTCCCAAATGGTATGAACAGCACGAACGGTAGATCCATCGAGTAGACGTTCTCATACTCTTTGCCGGCTGGACAGCGAAACAGCAGCATCTCCTTCCCTACTATGTCCGTGAGCTCTTTCCTTGGTGCCGCCAGGTGCTTTTTCGTGACTGAGTCGGCAGAGGGGTGTATCGTTTCGCGCCGCTGTAGCATGATCGTGACGAGCGATATCGAGACTGGCGCAGAGATGCCATCTTTGGGCCTTATTTCAACCTTGCCTTCTATCCTGGGCTGCAGGTACGGAGCGTCAGTAAGCCTTCAGTTCCTCTAGGAGCACTCGACAATCCTGCCTCCGCATCTACTCTGCTTACCAACGTCGCCGATATGCCTGGATAGCCGACCAAATAGGCTCCATTCGGAGGCCCGCAAACACGAACGAAAGCGGTCATTGAGGCTCGAGGCTGGGCTTAGCCGCCCCACCACATGCTTCGGAAGACGCGCGAGGGAAGCGCATCCACGCTGACGATACGTATAAGATACAGCGGAACAAGCTTATACGGCAATTCGTTTGCAGCTCCAACACAAGTTGTTTCTCTGAATCTTCCCGTAAGTGAGGCTGCACAGCCGCGCGTTTGTTCCAAGACTCGGATCGAGATCGCGGGAGCTTGATAGTTGAGGGGGATGTATGGAATGAAGATTTAGTAACTTGTGTAATCCTCAAGGCTGCTAGTTGGACGTTGGGGATCGGTGAGGATGGTAGGGCAAGGCGGCCGGGGAAGTGGCCTAGAAGAAGCTTAAGACGCCGCTCGGACCACCATGGCTGCTAAGGCTAAGTGGTATAAGCAACGGGAACGTCAAAAACGTTAATTACCGTCCATTGCCAGCCAATGTGGTATGTGCTACCAGCGATGACGGCCATACTCGCCTACCATGTCCGTCACCCTCCATACCTCTATCGGTGACATCAAGCTCGAAGTCTTTTGCGACAGCGTCCCCAAGACCGCAGAAGTAGGCCAAACACAGCCCCTCTTTCCTTCCGCTCCTCTCTCCCTTCTGCCTGCCTGCAGGCCTCAAGCACTAACCCCTCCCCACCCCCAGAACTTCCTCGCCCTCTGCGCCTCCAATTTCTACAACCTCTCCCCCTTCCACCGCTCCATCCCCACCTTCATGATCCAAACCGGCTCCCCCGCCTCCGCCTCCCCCAAAACCAGCACCTCCATCTGGGGCACCGACTTCGAAGACGAGATCCGCCCTTCGCTGCGGCATAACGCGCGGGGTATCGTCAGTATGGCCAATAAAGGGCCGAAGACGAATGGGAGCCAGTTCTTTATCTGCTATGCGCCGGCGCCGCATTTGGATGGGAGGAATACGGTGTTTGGGAGGGTGATTGGCGGGATGGAGACGTTGGATGGGTTGGAGGGGAGGGAGGTGGATGGCAAGGGGAGGATGAGGGAGGGGGTGGTGATTGAGAGGGTGACGGTGCATGCGAATCCGATGGCTGCGTGAAGGGAGTGGGGGTGATAAGGGCAAGCTTGTTTGTCCCTCTAGGATCCGTTTACAAGGGATTTGCAAAGACTTGTGCGCAGTGCTGCTCCTTTGTGAGGCTAGATAATGGAAAGTCACGAGCATGTAGATGATTGTGTGCTTTAATGAATACCGTCTATGAATTACTTACAAGCATTGAATTGCTTGTGCTGGGCTTCGACAGCCAACAAATGAAATCATGATCGTAACACTGGGTATCATGCCGTCAAGCCATGCCATGCCATGCCGCGCCGAAACGATCCATGCCTCCCATGCTCCACCAGACCGCCATACCCAGGTTGCTCTGCCGATCAGAGCTCTTCTTCCGAGTCGTCGCCGGAGAAGGGGGTTAGATTAAACTGGGGAATCAAGCTGTTAAACAACGCAGCCTTCTGTGCCATTTCGGCTTTTTCGGCTTCGGTTTCCTCGGTGCTGGCCGCGCTCTCGTCCTGCTGTCCCTTTCCTGGCAACTCCTGCTCGTATTCCCCGTCCTTGCCAAGCTTGGTCTTCATGTCTGCCAATCCCAGATCTTCCATCTCCTCTGCAGTCCGCTCGTACTGCTCCTCTGTCAACTTCGGATCGGGCTCGGGGGCACACAAGCTCTGGATGTAGCTCTTGTCCAGTGGATCAGTCATGATGACGGTGAATGGGATCTCGCCAGCGATAGCTTTGTCCAGCTGTACGAAGAACGACTCCCACTGTGCACTTACCTCCTTCGACACCGAGTCGCCCGTCTTTTCCTTGGGGTCATCAGCATGGTAGATATCCTGCTTAAGATCGTCGCGCATCTGCGTCAAGATCCCCTCTACTGTCGTGAATCGTCCACCCATTGTCCCAGTCTCGATATGGACCCTGCATTCAGGTACGTACATCGCGCAGGACTCGGATTTGAGGAGATCACGGCGGAGGTCCTCGGGATCCTTGACGTGGAGCGTGATCTGCTTTCCAAATTCTGGTACTTCGCCTCCGGTCTTGACATCGTTGTTACGATAGCCGCAATTCTCGCAATTCAAAGCGGACAAGAGGGTCTCTTTGAAAAAAGGCACATTGACAGACTGCATATTCAAAGACGTCGGATGTGCACATCCGGGACAGGGAACTTGCATGCAATTGAAGGCGTCTCTTAAGATGTCCACGTTCACCATGGGGTCACCATCATCCGTCTGGAGTTTTTGGAGCAACTCTTCAATCTTGGGGCCATTATCAATCGTTGATTCTCCAGCCGTTTGACCAAGCCCGAGAGAAGCGTTCTGTTCGGTCGTACGTGGATACTGCACGCGCGAGTATTTGCCTTTGGTCTCCAGATCTTGCGGAGAAGGCTCGATCCAAGAATTGCCGGATGGATCATCCAGAGTGACGGTGAAGGGCATTCCGCGACCGATCATCATTGCAATGAGACGCTGAACCAAGGCATCGATCTTTTCGTACACTTCCGGTTCATTGGCCTTCCTCGCTTTCTGTCCAGATTCAAGATCCTTGAGTGTTTTGCTTAGTAGACCCTCAAGGTTCGTGACCTGGCCTACTCCTGCCGGCATTTCGATATCCAGCTCCTCGATGCGAAAGATGCCGTGCACGTCCTTGATGACGTTGCGCTCCATGTCGTCGGGATGATGGAGGGTAAAAGAATGCTTCGATCCTTTCTGCTGAATCTGTCCAGCGTTCTGCAACGATGTATCCGTGTGGCCGCAATGACCGCATGAGAAAGACATGATGACGATTTCGCGGAAGGAGGGTATCTTGGTGAGGAGCATCCGAGTTTCACCCTATGTACAGAAGATTAGTCGCCACTCTACGGTCCGTTCCCAGTCCCAGTCATGGGTGACTTACCATTTCGTGGCAATTCATGCACAAGCTCTCGATTACTTCCACAACCTTTTCATTGCCCCAGTGGAACTCTTCGGGTTCTTCCTTGACTTCGCCATTGTTCCCAACGTCATCGTTCTTCCCGTCTGAGTTGTTCAATTTGAGATTCTCTACCAGTTGGCCGATGGTGCCGAATAAATCCTTGCGTCCATTCTGGAAGCCCTGTCCCTCGCGAACAGCATTGGTGCGGTTCCCACCACTCGCCGGCTCGCGTGAATCAGTCATGACGATTACGCAGTAGCACCCTGAGAGCAAAGGTTCCGGTGCAGAGATCGGAACTGAGCTTTAGTCACTACACTGAGTAATGAGTTAGCTTCATGATCGATGATAGCAATACTCTTGCCGGTCTCTCAACGAAAGAAGACAAGGTTCGATTCGAAATCTAGTCCGCTTTCCGCTTAAATTTGGTACAGTCCCCTTTGTGAAATAGAAACTGTGATAAATAGAGATACAACCACTTGATTGTAAGATGCAAGGCGTCCCGGTACAATGGGCAGGGACTCGTCTATCAGTAGATATCTATCGCTAAGGAGATAAATGGTTCGATGGTCCTGCCCACCAGCAAGAGTATCCAACAATGAGGCTTCCGAGCAAGGAGTGTAAAAGATGATTGTCCAGATGCAACGCGACAGTACTTCTCGATCAAGACACCACCGCATTCAAAATGGGCGTCGAATTGCTATGCAGTACACTTACAGCTCCCCACTGCGCTTATTGACGACAAGTCATGGCTCACCAAGCTCTGGGACCGTAAACTCTGAAACTTATCAAAACGTGAGTAACATAGTCCCGAGCAATATTGATCACATTATACGAGGAAGCGAGCAATGCAAAACCAGCGTCCCCATGGCGAAGAATGATCTGGGGAATGCAATACCATTAAAAATTCGAATTGCAACTGACAAGCCAAAAAGAAAGAAAGGCGCGCACAAATTGCCACTAAACAGGGGTGGGCTAAGACTCACCGAATTCTGGCCACAACACAGGCTCTTTCTCGCCTCGAGCCGAGACTTCGAAGGACGCTTGCGTATTTGAACAGAGCACCAGCTTCGAGCAGATGCCAGGTAGGACTCTTGTCTGAACTGCAGCTTTGACCAACCCCACAAGATTGTGGCAACAGTTGACTCATGATCAAAAGATGATCGCGACAAGATTCTGGTTGTGATAATGGACGCCGGGTAATCATCGGCAAACGCCGGAGCGGTAGCTAGGAATCTATAGCCGTGTGCCGAAAAGTTGGAGCATGTGAAGATTGGTCGTCTGCAGTCTGGGGATGTGCTGGGAACGGCAAAATTCCTTCTCTATCCCCGTGGTGGCAAGGAGACAGTCTTAGCAGAGCCTTGTAAGACCATGGTTCGAGCATGTCTGGGAATAGAGGTTTTTCTTCAGAAGAGTAGGACAGAAAAATAAATAAAGAGCCGGAGAGTAACATCCTAGGACTATTCTTTATCGTTCAGCGCTCCTTGCTCAAGCCATCCATCTCATGTACCATCCAAACAAACCTAGAAAGAGTCAAAATGGCACAATTCTGTTACTGACGTCGGAGGGATTCGAACCCTCGCTCTTTCGAACTACGGAACTTCACTTAAATGGAAAGAACCTAAACGTAGCACCTTAACCACTCGGTCACAACGTCTCAACACTTTCCATTCACCTCAAACAATATATACAAGACGTTAGTAGAAAGACATACCCCCCGAATACAGCTGAAGCACACAGTCGGACAATGTGTTGACCTTGTGTGAAGGCTAGTGAATGCCCGGTCTAATAATTGCACATGATTGAACAAATCTAGTCTCTTGGCACACTCTAGTGGTGCCAAAGTATGAAGGTGAACAGAGCTTGACCCTTTAAGAAAGGTTACCACTATGCACCCACCACCCCAATTTGCTGCCACACCGCCCAAGCTTAGCTCGTCATGGAGGTTGGTCCACTGGCTGCGATTGCTGGGGGCTCTTCGTCGGAAGCCTCGTACTCGGAGATGTTCCTGAATCCAATGTTTGGATTGGTGTTATCGTCGAAAACGTTTTCCGGTTCAAGGTCTTCTAGCGGCGCAAAATGGAAGAGAGGGGAAGGAGGAGGAGGACGACGGCTTCGGAAGCGATCAGACCGACACGCGAGCTGCGACGGCATAAGAGTTGGCAAAGGTAAACGTGTGAAATCGTAGGGTCGAGGGGTTGCATGGGGCGGACTTCTTGGTTGACGCTGCCCTGGTTTAGGTTCTGATCTCCCACCGCCGCCATTCGCAGTCGCCATTCACATTATAGGAGCACCTCGGTTTTTAGAAAATGGGGTGATATCAGACAGAGGGCGTTTAGAGGCAAGGATTCGGACAGCAATATGGGAAGCCTGGCCGTTGACGCGACCGCTGCTTCCGGGGGGACTCTGCAATATCTGGACATCGGAGGGCTGTCGACTATATGCAGCCCCGAGAGCAACGTGATGAAAAGCATTCGGGTTGGCAGCAAATCAAATTGGTTCGGAGGTGACATTGCAATCCAACAGTAAGGTATAAACAAATCAGGGGAGAAGGAAAAAATTTCTGGGAATGGAGGCAGCACGTTGAGAAACTTAGAAGCTCAATGCCTTCCGCCACAATGCTCGCGATTAAGTGACCGCAGGGTCGTTGGAATGCGCTCCATCGACTCTAGGTAGGAACGGGGCCGCTTATATAAATATCAAAACGAAGGCTTAAGGTACGCAGGTGTAAAAGTGGATCCCCCATCTCGGGCCGACACTAGGGGTGCTTGTCGGCCCTAGCAACAGGCGTAGAAGCCTTGGGCGTTGGCGCCTTGCCTCTCTTAAGCCTCTGCCGACCAGTGAGGAAATTCGAGGACACGACCTTGGCAGCCGTTGTCGACGCCGGCGCGATGGCCGCGTAATTGATCGCCTGCGCCATCGTCCTCGCATTATGCAGCATCCCTCCACCCATACTCCCCAGTCCACCTGGCGGGGTACTCGTCTCACGCGCTTGGGCTCCTTGTACCCGACCGGCGCCGCGAAATTGACCTCGAGATCTATCTTCTGAATTTATGCTATAGCATGAGATTTATTCTCGCCAATATCTCTGGCGCGTGCGAGTCAGCTTTGTAGATCTAGACTACAATCAAACCTTTCTGTGTAGAGTGCTCGATTTTAAGAGTAAGGAAGCTCACAAGCGTGCGGCAAAGTACGAAACACTCGATGGAATTACGAGAATGCATGGCTGTGAGTACCTGACGCATATCATTGCTTCTTGCTACAAAACAGACTCTAAATACATGCATTCTCTATCCTGTTCTCTGGCTGTCGATCCGCGTCTTGATGTTGGAAGAGCCCTACTAGGCTAGTACTTTATCTCCCACGAGCACTTTGTCGTGTTGACCAAACACAATATCCTTCCAACATAGTTGCATCTCAGGCCCACTCATGACCCAACCAATGTACGACCTTCGATTGCCTAAACGACAAATACTCTGCACATATTCTGCTCCATGCTTGACTTGACCCCACCTTATAATGACCCGATTAACTTCACAGAATCGTCGTATATCAGTTCTGAGATGAAGGTCGAAGCTCCAAATTTCACGGCTTTCGCAGGGCAAGTCGCAAGGAAGACGGAAGGGCTCTGGTTGGTAGGAACGTTTAGGTTCTTCTTGAAATGGTCTAGGGGCCGAGGAAACCGTGGAGGAAGATGAACTCTTGGAGTAAATGGAAGTCTTTGCTGTGGTAGAACTGGGAATTGTCTGAGGCTTGATCTGAATCTTCATCTCCCAGATACAAAGTTTGGAGCCTTCTACGAGATAGCAAAAGTGTCTCAGTCTCGACGCCACATTGCGTTTCTCTTCGATGCTCTCGTTAATATCACGAGAGAGTCGAAGTTGGTTCGTAAGTTCTTCTTGAGCATCCAACTTCCACTTCGCAAGAATAGTGTTGGAAGCTTGATTGAGGGAGAAATGCAAATGAAGGAAACTGGGGCCATATACTTGCTCCCTCATAAGAGTGGGATGAATCGGCACAAGGGAAACTTCTGGCCATCCCTTGTTGTAGAGAGTAGAGCGAAGGTCCAAGCTGAAGATACGCTTATCAAATCCTTCTGAGTGACTTGAAGTAGAGATGAAGGTCATAACATTCAGGAATGCTGCTTGGACTGCAACGTCGGGACTGTCTTGTTGTGTGCTATCCGAAGAGATTTGCGTCTTGGTAAAACTATGAAGACATCTCAATGCCACATTTGTGATGACCGTTCGATAACCGAAAAGGAAATTATCTGGACTGAAGTCGAGCTCCTCGTCCGGCATATTTGAGACACAAGAATTATGGTTGTTCGAGTTCATCTCCAAGTACTCATTGGGATCCTTGTTGTCCAAAGCCCATGATGACAATGTTTTGATTTTACCCTTAGTCGAGTTTATGTCGGGTTGTCTCGAAGACTGGCTAGGGATCCCAAGCGATGGATTGGACATAACCATCTGAGTGACTTTGCTTCTAACCTCTTCCCAAAGCTGAGCGATATCGGAGTCTGGTGGAGGTTTATCGTAAGAAGGTAGATTTCCAGAGGATGGTAAGTTCCAGTGAGATTGATAGGGGAGAGGAGATGAATCTGGAGGCGACCTTAAGCAAGGAATAAGCTGTGTGAAGTGTTGATTGTGAAGTGTCGAGATAACAATCGACTCTGAACAGGCTAGACTTTCTTGGCCAACAATATGTGATGGAGTCACTTGTTTGGCTTTCGAGAAGAATGTTCGATATTCATAATCGAGAGAATACTTCTCGTCTGGAACAAGCAAGTCTGGTGTACATTCAAAAACACATGAAGGGCGTTCTGAATTTAGTGTGTATGAACAAGTAGGTTGGTCCTCTAATCGTTTCGATAGAGCAGTGGAGGAATATGATGTTTGAGCTCCAGTAACAGACTTGGAATACTTTGTGTTCGATCTTTGAAATGACTGTTCCTGTAGAGTGCATGAGTCATGCAGCTTGCAAGAACAAGTGATCCTCGCATTGTGAGCGAGCAACGTCTTGGATGTAATGTCAGTCAGAGCAGCACGCTTCTTTGTGGTAGAATAATGCTTTTCCGATCTTTGAGCTAGACGTTTGGAAGTTTGGTATAATAAGGTAATGTCGTCTTCCATGATTACGGAATTTGTCGATCAGTTATGTTTAGATAGTCTCCGTTCCATGTCGGGAGCGAAGTAAATAGCGGACAAAAAATATTGCGCTGATAAGGTAATTAAATGTCATTCTTATCTCCACGTGACTTAATCGGCTTGGCTTTAATTGTGTTGGACACTATTACTATCTCAAAGTCAAGAATAATTACAGTGTTGCTATGCTTGATCTATTCTGAATCTGGAAATGTGTCTCGTAGCACCCAAAATCACTCAGGCTCGCGCGATTCTCACCGGCGGTGCGCGAGCGTAAAGCGACGCTCACCCTACGACGGAAGAGGGTGAGGCTGGGGCAGATTTCTGTACTCTTGGTTCTGACAGGGACGATACTTAGCTATGTTATAGTTCTGACGCAATGTTGCTGCCCAATGAATAGATTTTTGTTATCTTCAGGGGGTATAGGTTCAGCGGCAGGTGGTGGCTTTGGTTGATCGTGACTTCTGTATAGCTGATCGCGGTTGGCTTGTATTGGGCTTGGTTCCTGAAATCGAGAACCTAAGTACCGTCTGTATGGCAGAAGTTGCTAGAATAGTTGTTGTTGCTGCTGAAGTAGGTAAGCACGGTTCTGACGAGGAAGATTCTAAAACTAATAAGAAGTTGAACAGAGAGAGACTGAGGTGGCGATGGATTTCCAGCAGGATACCCATAGCTACCGCTGATTCGACTACCTGAATTAGAGCCAGACGCATTTTGTTGTCCATATGGACGATAGCCACCACGAATTGGAGCAGATCGGGCTGCGAGCTCTTATGAGCACGGTGCTCGATTGAACTTTAGGGCTCGCAAGTCAAGAGGCCTCCAATAGCTGGCCAACACGCGAATGGCCCGTTTGCTCTCAACATAAATTGCGGGAGATGGCATCGGAGTCCAGACAAGGGTCGAGTCGCTATGGCAATACTCCGAGAGACTAGAATGAAGCTCGATCCCCTTGTGGAGGCGTCTTTTGAACTGGCAGATTAATTACGCACGCCAATCCTCTGAGCGCGAGGATTATTCTGGTTACAATTATTGCCGCCCGACAGAGTAAAGCCTTTTTTGAATAGACTTTTCGGTTCGAGATAGGCATAGTGATTCCTTCGCGATCTTGGATTTCGTTCTGTCCACTTCTAAAATCCCAGTGCTTTTTTAACATCTCTACGGTCAGTCGGATTAGACACCAGCCCTTACCCTTGAGACCAATCAACGTTCTTACTTCGTTATTTCTTATTCTTCGTTCCAAACATGCAGGTCCTCGCCGAGCAGGCTGGGCTGTGAATGATAGAAGGAGGTTGTTAGCCACATAGAGATTGAGCAGTGTCAAAACGAATCGCGAATACAGAAAGAGGGTGAACATGGTTTCTCAATCAGTATTCTGATGTTGCACAAAACCATGATGAATGTCTCTCGTGGGATCGCGCTTTTCAGCTCCATGTATGTTGGTGTACTGCACATATTGCTGGCACAGCGATGCTTTGAGGTGGATAGAAAAAAGTACCTGTCGCTTTGGGTACTTAGCAAATACTAGTAGTTGTCAACAGAATCAGCCAACTTCTTCCTACCCCCTTATCGTACCGCTAGAAATCGTCCCTCTTCGCATCACTTGCATTCTGTCCAATTGGCGAAACACTCACCATAAACATCATCCGCTTTGTAGGACTATCCAAGTCGGCAATGTATATTCGCATCCACTTGAAAAGCGCACTATACTTGGTCTCGTGGATCTAATCGATAAAGGACGTACTGTAGAGGGAACTTCTGAGCTTGAACGCCATGAGGCCGTCTTTGGCAAGGCATAAGTCGAAGAGAGAGGTTATGGGGACGGCAGGAGTGCTGAGCTACTCCTGCTGTTTAGCGAGATTGGAACCACTGACGTAGCTAATAGTTCCTTGCAACAAGAGAGGAGAGGAGGGAGTGCAAATTTTTGACGAGACAGGCTGAACGGAGGTATTGACTGGGATTTTGGTGCTTCTTGGAGAGAGAGAGCGGGCGTTGGATATAAAAGCGTCTTGCGCGAAGGTGACACAATCATTGTCAGCTTTGTGTGATTCGGAGCAGGGGGAGGTTATCGTGCATGGTGTTTGTCGAGTACCAGCCATCAATGGTAAGAGTGCATATACGTTTCGCTGGGCCCAGGGCTTTGTCGAGATCGAAAAGACAGATTTTAGTTTTCATCGTACCGGCTTCAAAGAGATGGCAGAAGCCTCCTGCCAGTGTTATGACTGCGTAATGTTGTTCGTGTGCGATGACAGGAGAGATTTTTCTGGGTAATTCCAACGCAACCGGCTCGATTTTGTCATCTGTTTTTGGCATATTCAAGCATTGACGTTGAAGTCTTGGTTAACGCGGCCTTGGATAGAAAGAGGAGAGCCGAGAAGATTATTTGCAGTTCCATGTTGATAGCGGTGAGTCGTCTCGCTTTCTACAAACAATGAATCTCTACTTACTACTGTTGCCTATAGCCTGTCCGTTCCCAAATCAAATGAGATAAGATTCGTGGCATAGTTTCAAGTTGTAATGCTTTTGGGATGTGTCATCTGTCGGTGGAGAGCGATGGTCGCCCAGGAACTTCTTTTCAAGAATTTATACGTTTCTCACGGTATTTTTGCATTACTGGAACAACATGATCTATCTGCTTTCTCCTTCTCTAGAGGCACCAGCAAGAATTTTGGTCTAAAAGCAATTCGAAGGCGACACAGGAGCTTCGAAATTGTGAAGGAGGCGGCGAATGCTTGATCTGCAAAGAGCGGAGCGAGCATGGTCATGTGAGGGCAGAGTGGCAGGCACGGCTTGTTTGGAACGTCGGGAACCCCGACCTCGATTCTGCCACGCTCTAGCGACGTGACCCAGTCTGGGGCTGCATCTGAAGGCTGCAGCAAACGTGATGTGGAATATGAAGTTTTTCGCATCTTTCCTTACGAGGTAGCCCCTGGTCTAGTTGAAAACTACCTCGAAAAGTACTCGAGGCTGCCCTTCTTCGTCAAAGTCTTCCAACAAGGTCGCCTTGATTTGTTGATAACAGATCGCCAACAGAGCCAAAGGTCGGTCGCCCATGATTCCGGTACGTTGCGTGACCAGAGCTAGCTGCACATGGCACCGTTCCTGAGCGAAGGTCATCTTCCTGAGGTTGAGAGCGTCTTTAGAAGCTCGAACTCAACTTCAACATGTAATATAGGCTCTTTCTTCTTATTCTTCCGTGGGCAATATGCGATCGCAGGCCATTGTCTCGCCTCGGATCAGAATGGTCAACCGATGCTTGATCCGAGAGAAGGCTGGTATACTCCAAGCATCTGGCTCTGTTTGGACGGGTTGACCTGGCGATAGCCCACCTTGTGCTTACCCACGAAGCCCAAGGCAGTTCGATATGTCCGCAGAGGGTTGGCTACGCCCAGGCTATTCTTGCGCTCCCGAAAGCCAGCCTATGAAAGCATACAGTACGTTACTCGAGACGCCTTGGAGGTTGGCCACGAGTTTCTTTTTGATGAGTCGGCAGTATTCGACGATGCTTGTTAGATCGTACTCTCGAGGAGCAATTGGGCTGAGGAATCGCGACCGTTGCTTCTCGCAGCCAAGCCGCGCGGCGCAGGAGTAATATAGGCGGAAGAGTACGAGGGTGGAAATAGAAAGGCGAGCAGAGTAACAGACGAAAAAAAATAGATGTAGAGGATGACTGTGACTGAGATCCGTCCATCGCAATGTCGAGTCCACTACTCGAGTGAAGAGCACCGCGTGAGGACGCAAACGAAGGTGTATGCATTCTGGCGCTGCACAGCATTTCAGCTGGTGCAACGTCAATGGGCACGCAGCACCTCCGAGAAGGTATAGAATCTCATGCGCCGCATGTTTGCCCGCAACCAGCGTCCAACAAACAGGTGGACTCGAAGTGTTCGTACATCCACCCGAGGGCCGATGGATCCAGGAAACCCTCAGTAGGCATAGACCTAATACTGCATACTCTTACATCCTTCAAGTTTTTCCGAGTTAACCATCATGTGTGGCCAAGGGCGCGGTGAAATGTCTGTCTCATCATTAACCAAAGACAATACTTTAATCTTTCTAGAGATCGGCGCCAAGATTAGGCGGTTGCAAAATGCTTGCGACTTTCGGTAAAATAAATTCCCCGCCCCACACACCTAAATTTGTTAGGAAGCAGCAGAGAGGCATGAATGTTCGCTCTGAAGTCTGCAAATCTGCAAATTAATTATTAACAAGTGCTGCAAATATCTATTGCATTCGATTAGTATTAAGTATATTTAAAGCTACGCGTTCTATAGTTTCTAAGAGACTATTTATTGATTTAGATAGTCTCTTTGTTTGTTGTAGCAATTAGCGATCTAGAAAAACTTCTAAACAAGTTGCTTTTAATATTAATGTAAATACTATTAATAACAACAACAACAAAGAAGACTTTAATAAAGACAATAAAGAAAATAGTAAATTGTTTGTCTTTTAAGATTTTGCTTTTAATATCTTCTTTATTTTGAAAAAGATTATTATTATTTGCAATGCTTGCAAAGTAAAAAAGCTAAATACTTTTTATATTTGCGAAAAGAGATTTCTTTGCTATTATTAAAAATAGACTTTTTAATAGTGTAAGTTTTCCAAGAAAAAGAAACAATATACTTATAAATATAATACTAAGAAAAAACAACAAGCTTGTAAGTACGCAATTGTAGAAGAGTAAGCTATTACAAATTGTTATAACGCATAAGATCTACTTAACACTTCTATCTAATTAGATCTAGCGTTGATATTAGAATTGTCGTGTCAATTGATTTGCTTATATATTTGTCTTCGACAACTAAATAGATAGATAGATAATTACTTGATTTATTATATTATGCATTTGATTCTTTGATTCCTAACAATTAATAGCTTCAACAAGTTGACGATATCTATCTTCTATCGATAGAATTGTCGCAATTAAGACAGCACTAACAACGAAACTTATTTCGCCTGCTACATCGTCTACTAATAAAAGAAAAAGATCTTAAAAAGCATAAAAGAATCTCTTTAATAGACTCTAAATTTATCGCACTTATTATTAAGAACAATCTTATTAAAGACGATCTTTCTATAAGTTTTGTTGTTAAACAAAACGACAACAAACAATTCTTTTCTTCTTCTTCTTCTTTCTCTTGTTCGATTTGATGTTTTTAGTATTTATTAAAAAAGATATGCAATAGTTACTTAATACTATAAAGAATATAAAGGCAATAAAGTTAACAAAGCAACAATTGAAAACTATATAGACTCGTTATAACGTCTTAGAAATATAAGACGATTGTTTAAACAACTTTGTCGAACAAGACTTTCAAGATATAATATTCAAATTAAATATTGTTGTTCTTATTTAGTTAATAAACAATTAATCGATTGAAATAAAGAATATGTTTAAGACATTAAATAGCAAGATAGATGCAAAGAATGTATTTGTGCAATTAGATATCTCAAATTTGATAAAACAAGTATTTAGACTAGAGACGCAAAAAACGTCGAAGATATTGTTGAAGAAAATATTATAAATTGCTTATTTTATATTGCGAAGCTTGCAAAATTTCTCTCAAAAATCGACTTTCTCTTATTATTAATTTTTGTTGTTAGATGTTTTACGCAAGTAATTACAAGACTATACAAATAATAATTATTAACAAGAACAAGATAAAAGCAATTATTTTAATAGAGAAAATAATAGAGAACGTAATAGAAGTTGTTTACGAGAATTTGTCTCTTATATTAACAAATAATCGATTATCTTTTATTTTATAAACAAATCGCTTGTCTCTAATTTAAAGTTGATATATCTACAAAGCATTGCAATTACTAAGCAAAAGACATTTAAACTCTTAAAAACAAAACATTTTTATTTTTATTTGTCTAAGAGTATTAATGTAACAAAGAACTATATAGTATTTAAAAAGAACGTCTTTTATTGTAACGTTTATATATTTATGCAACAAATTAGACGTATAATAGTTACAAAAGAGATAAACAAGTAATTGTATCTTTGTCTACGCAAATCGACAATAATTTAATTTATTAATTAATCAAAATATTTACAACAACGTCTTAATAGTTAATTCGACAACTTTTGTATAAATTTAATTGTCAAATATAAAATATTTATCTTCAAGATCTTTGACAAATTGCAAATAAAGCACTATATTGTGCAAGATATACAAAAAGAATGTTCGACAAATAACTAAATTTAGGCAATTATTTGTTATAGAAGATTATATAATTTTGTAAATTTTGTAGTTCTTACTTACGTATAGAAAAATCTAGACAATAATCTTTAACGTAACATTAGATATTCTACTAGATATATTAATTCAAACAAATTTGTAAAGATATTAAAGAACGTTATCGAATACTATAATAGTATTGTTAGAAAGAACACTAGAGTCTTAATTATTGTTTTCAATAAAGTCTTTATTACTAATTAGATCTCTAATTGATTTAACGAAAAGAAAATAGTCTTTTAGCAAGATATCAAAGTTGCAGAACGTTGTTTACTATCGTAGTAGACATCTACTTTTTTATTATCGCAAACTAGAGAATATCAAATAAATATCAAAGCAATAATCAAGAATATTCAAGAAATTTATCCCATTACATTCGCATTTCGAAAACGTAACTCTAGCAAGTCTAGAAGACATTTTTTCGAGACTTTTGTTCAAGTAGATCTAATAGATCTAGCAGATCTACTAGTCTAAAAAAGACAATATAAGAGCTTACTAAGCAATATAAACTACATCTATATAATACTCTTGTATTTCTTGTAATTTATATTGCTTAGTAAGCTTATACTATTTCGAATTAGACTTGTAATACTATTTCTTTTTTTAAAAGATTTTAGTCTCGAAAGTTATTATCTTTTCTATTATATCTTGTTAATAACAAAGTTGTCTTTATATTATATTTAAAATCGAATATTACAATATATTAATAGATATTGCTTGCGAACATTGTTTCCTCTTCAATTATTCTTGTATTGCAATAAAATATTCGTTGTTTTATTTAAAGTATTCGAAATATATTTGTGTTAACAAATTGTGAGTAAATATGTTGTAATCTTTTCTTAATTACAATAAAGAAAATCTTTTTGTTAAAATTGCTAAAGATAAAGCTTTATTAGCAATTGTTATAACTTAATTGCTACAAAATAAAAAGATCTTAAAGAAAATTAATGCGAAAACAAAACAAAAAACACAATATCTATTATCGAAAATAAAAGAATTAAATATTTTCGAATTTGCTAACTATTTTGTTGCAAATATTTTTGTCGAATTGTCTTTTATCTTCTAGTTATCTTTTGCTATATTAAATAGTTTTTCGAATGTGAATAGAATTTCTAGATAAAATTATAGCAATTATTAAGATTCTTCTTTAATTCTTATATGTTCTTTGAGATAGAATGTTTTTTTTACTTAATAAGATAATATTAATCTTGTTGCTTTAGAATTTTTTTACTTTGTATTTGCTTTCTTTCTAAGTTTTGTAATAAAATGTTTTCTATATAAATATATTAAGATTGACTAATTCTAACAATAAGATATAAAATATTAGAAATACTTTGACGTTCTTAGATAAGTCGAGTTTGTAATTGATTGATTTCTTAATTATCTTAATAAAAAATAATTCGATCTTAACATAATTTAGTTTCTTGCTTTTCTTTCTAATCTTTAGATTCTTTGTTAAAAGATATATTTTATTCTTCTCATTTAATTAGGATGTTATTTTTTGTTTCTTGTTCTAATACTTTGCTAATCTTTTCTATATAAAAGAGATGTTATTTTGTATCTTCTTTAATATAGCTACTCTTTTAATAACTAATTATACTAATAAATTTCTTTGTTTATTTCTAAAAAGATTCGATTCTCTATCGTAATTTGCAAAGAATAAGATTATCTTTATAATATTTAAGATTTTCGCATTTAATGTTAATTGTATTATAGATAATAGTAATATTTAATTGTTTTAAGTGCTATTAATATAATGTCGCAAATATTACTTAAGACTTTAATTTGTTTGCTCTATTTAATTATTTGTAACTAAATAATAAGCAATAAATATACAAAGTCTTGTATCTAACATTAATATAAGTGTTTTTTAATAGTTAGACGTAAAGAGCTTGTCTCTATTATTAATAATTTCTTTAAATATATTGTAATATTATATAAGTCGATTTAATACAACGTATTTTAATTGTTTTGCTATACATTTCTTTGTGCATACAATAATATATAGGTACTTAATAAGTTTGTTAATTATCATTAACATCAAATTATATTTGTCTCTAGTTGTTAAATTTATCGACTTCGACAATTTAGTAATAAAGTTTATCGTAACTTTATTTTATAACAATTTAGATAATTCTTAATATTAAATTTTGTTATAGCTTGCATATATATTATATTTATTTTGCTAACAACTAAGACATTTTTAATATATATCTTGACAATCTATCTTATCTAAGAGAACTAATAGTGCTAGCGTAAAAGCTAAAGAATTTTTGTTACTTCTAAATACTTTTGCAATAATTTATTATAATGCTCTCTAATATATTTGTCGATTTTGTCGATAAATATCTAGAGTTTTTCTTTCTTTATTAGAAATTCTTTTGTATTATTTTTAAGTATTCGTAAAGTAATATTTAGTTTATACTTATTTGCTAATAGTAATTTGTAGTGTGATCGTTAAATTAAATCGAACACTTTTTTCTTAACCCAACTCATTCTCTTGAATCTCGTAGGGTTGAGCTAGGATCAAGGCGCGAACTCGATCTTAGAATTGGGTTTTGTCAAGTCAATGTCAAGAATTTTAGCTAACTTCGTCGCGTTAGCATTCGCTTATCTTATCTTATCTTATCTATGCGCTAACTCGATTGAGCTAGCGTAGGGTTCACGCTAACTCGATTGAACTAGCGCAGAGTTCGCGCTAATCGCACATGATTAGTACGTCACGTGACGTCACGTAATCGAGTGAATTAAGTTAAACATTCGACGCGTATTCTTCGCTTCTCTCATTTTGTTAAGCTAGGAAATTTGCCTAATTCTAGAGTCAAGATTGAGCGAGTTATCTCGATCGAGTTGAAACTCGATTCGACGATTACGCTAGTAATTTGTCTTTGTTAATTTTAAATATATTGTAATTAAACAATTTCTTTGTTTTTATATAATTATTTTTTTTGTTAAGTGAGTTTGCTTTGTTATTGTCTTTGTCTAATATATATTGTATCTTAAACTTATACTATTTAAGTTAATTTAATTATTGTATTTATCTTTTATTAAGCTATTTAATAATAGTAAAGTACAAAAGATTCTTGTAATTTGTAAGAATTATAAATGTTAATAACTTTTCGATATATATTTTTTATAATCTTAGAAAGATTACAATAGCAAGTAATTTCTTGTTGTAAATATTATAATTTTGTTTAATTAACAAAAGTTTTCTTAAGAGATATATTATTAAATATTATATATTGTTATGCTCTTAATTAAAATATATATCAATAACTAGATTCAATATATTAATTTTAATCTTACTTAATAATTGTAAATTGTATATTTTTAATACTAATTTCTTTAAATATTCTAGTTTAAGATTCTAAAATAATTTCTCTTCTATTAATTTTTATATTTATAATATTTTTTTTTTCGTAAAATTTGTTAATAATATTGTATTAATAAAGTAGTTTTTAATAAATTTCTTGTTATAATTTATAAAATTTAGAAAGAATTAAATTTTTTTAATATTAATAGATAATTTTTATTCTTTAATTGCTTGTAGCTTGTTAAGATTTATGTGTACTTTATATTGTTTAACAACAAATTTAAAGAAAGTTAATTTCTTCTTAATAAAACTTGCATTTCTTTAATTTAAGATATAGATTTTTTCTATTTAGATATTTTAATACTTTGAAAATATAATTTATATAATCTTTTAAAATATTTGAGTAAATTATAATGTTATTTAAGTATGCTATAACAAATTAATTTCAATATTGTTATAATATATTATTAATTATTTTTTAATATATTGTCGAGACATTTGTAAGCTCGAACAATATTATTGTATATTTGTATAATTTATATTGTATACAAAAAGTTATTTTTTACTTATTTTTTATTTTTATTCTAATTTAATTGTACGCTTTTTGTAAGTTTAATTTAATAAAGTATTTTGCTTCAAATAATTAATTTTAAAGTTCGCTAATATTAAATATTAAATATCGATTTTTTATTGTAATATTAATTAGCTTTTAATTAATAAATATATAAACAAAAAGTTTCGTTCTTCTTAGATACAAAGAGAATCGAATATTTTGTCTATAATTACAATTTTTTATAAATTTTTTTTTTCGTTTTTTGTTAAGTATTCGCGAAGTATTTTTAACTTCTTTTCGAATAAAACATATATAAGTTTAAATATAAATTGTTTGTTTAATTTAAGTTTAATCTCGTAATTTTACAATTAATATTTAAATAAAATCTCGATTGTTTTCTTTTTCTAGAATAAATACTTTTAATTGTTATATATTTGTAATATATACTTTAGCAATTCTCTTGCTATATTGAATAGTTTAGAGCTCTTAAAAGATTCGCAATTCTCTTTATTTACAAAAACTTTGTAATTTAGCTAACTTTTGTTAATACTTGTTAAATCAAACTTTATTAAATTGTTTTTTTGCAAAAATATAAACTTGTTATTTGCGATCAAGTTTTAATTTAATTTTTTATTTATTATCGAACGTTATTAATATATAAATTAAATATAAATTGCGTAATTATATTGCGCAAATCTAAGTAATTATATATTTTAATTAACTTCTAAATTGTATTGCTTTAATTAAGATATTTCTAAAACAATATTGTAAGTAATTATTTTTACTACATTAAAAATTAGTTTCTCGTAATATTGATAAATAGCTATCGATAATAATTTTGTTTCTTTGTTTACTCTTTTATTTTCTACAAATAATAAATTTTTATCTACAATTACTAGATTATAAGCGTTAGACTTCTTTTAAGTAAAATATTCTTTTCTCTCTATAAGAGCTTTAGCTATAAAATTACTTATTGTACTAGAATTAAGTATTGTTATAAATTAACAATTGTTAATCTTAATTAATATAATAGAACATTGTATATGCGTTGTTAAGTTTAGTTGTTACTATTAAGTTAATATATTATATTTCTCTAATATGCTCTTTATTAAAAATTTGAATTTTTTCTTGCTTCTATATTATAACTTTTGCTTTAAACATCTATTTATATTAAGCTTTCTTCTATTACTAGATTGATAACTTTGATTTTCTAGAAAAATAATTAATTTCGTTCTTTTCTTTTAGATATGTTTAGTGTAAATTATTATAGCAAGCTATTTAATTAAAATTTAAGTATATTGTAAGATTTAATTGTTTAACAATAATATTAAGTATGTTCTTTTTTGTAATAATATTGCTTTCTAGTTTCTTCTTGTATTTGTTTATAATTTTCGATAAATTAATTAAAGTCTCGAGATAATTTATAATATTTTCTATGTATTTGTAAAAGTTTTTCTAGTTATACTTTTTATTTAAGTCGATAATTAAGTTATAAAATTTAATAGTCTTTTAAAGTGCTTGATTGACTTTTTGCATAAATACAAGTATCTTATCTAATAATATTTTATGTAGAACTTTCTATAATTAATTTAAATTCTTTATTAAATAATAATTATTGTTCGATTTAATTCTAAGAATATTTGTCTTTTTGTCGATTTGCTTTCTAATGTTGTTCTAACTATTAAATTTATCTCTTAATATAATATTTATTTGTTAACGATTTATTAAGTTTTGTAATCGACAATCTCTTGCAAAGTAACTTAGTTTGCTATATAAATTACACGTTTTCTAGAATTTGTTATCTTGCTTTTCTCTAAAGTTTTTCTCTTTGCATTGTTAAGTAAAATCTAATTTTATAAATGTAAGTTTACGATAGTTTAGATTATTGTACTTCTAATTAAAACAAAATTCTCTCTAATAATATTTAATTGTTAACTTAAAAAAGATTTTTGTTTTTTTGTAAGATTAATTTTATTACTTTTTTATAGCTCTTTTATATAAATTATTGTTAAAATCGATAGTTACTCTAATAAGATTAAATAAATTGCTAATAGATTTATTATTGTGCATAATTTTGTTCTTAAAACTGTTCTTAAAATCTTGTCGAAACATTGTTATAAGTGCAATATTATTTTATTTAATAAAATTAATATACTTTTGAAATTTTGCTATATAGTCTATTGCAAAGATATGTTAAATTAAGTGTTAAATTATTTTTTTCGCAATTTGTTTTTTGTTAAATATTTCGAAGATTCTTTGAAGCTCTCTCTTAAAGTTATTGAAATTTGTAAATATTATATAAGAATTTTTGTTATAATTCTTTAAGTATTTGAGTAAATTTAATTTGAATTAATGCTAAGCTCTTTCTTTAAAAAATATTAATACAAAAATTGTCTTCTAGTTTACTAGAACAAGATAGAAGATAAAATAAATATTTCTTTATATAAGTTAATTCTTTAAGTTAATACAATCTTTATAATAGATATTAGACTTATTAATTTTTATTTTGTTGTTTTTACTAAATGTTAATCGACATAATACTATTAAGCTAGTATTCGAGATAAAATTGCGTTAATCTAATATAAACATTCTTAAAATATTCAAAGTATTACGCTAGTACTTTTGTAGAAAATATTAAAGAAAATTATATTATTAAAGAGATTTGTAAACGTCTTTAAGCAATATAAGCAATTACTTGATAACAAGAATTGCAACTATAAATAGTCTTATATTTAATAAATCTTTACAAGTAATTCAACAAATTAGAGTAACAATAAGTAAAGACTTAAGATAAGTTAAACACAATTTATAAAAAAGTTGTATTTAAAAATCTATATATTAAAGAAGATTCCTTTTATTCGCTTAGCTTGTTGTCGAATATATCGAATATTGCTTACTTAGTTTGTTATCGAGCATGTTAAATATATTAAATATTGTTTGCTTAGCTTGTTGTTAAGTATGTCGAGTATATTAAGTATTGTTTGTCTATTAAGTTGTCAAACATGTAAATAGTTGTGCTTTGTATTATATGTTGCGTCGTAAACTATATATTACATTGTTTCGAACTAGACTTGTAACAAATATTTTCTTAAATTTTATCTCTTTTCTCTCTCTCTTTTATTATTGATTACTTGACGCTACTCGATATATATTCGATATTTTAGATACTTTTAACAAGAAGTATCAATAATTAACTAAAGAGAATTGTTAAAAAATACTTAACACTATTAGAAGGGAGTTAGGAGTTAATTAAAATATTAATTGCAAAGTATGCGTATTTATTATATAATATATTATTGTTTTTTCGCAATTTTTTTACAAAATTTCGAATTATCTCTCTACTAAATAAAATCTTTTTTATTGTTTAACAATTATTAACAAATTCGACTTTATTAATTAAACAATATTCGACAAATCTAGACGTTACTCTAAACTTGTATTTAATATATATTCGAAACTATCTAGAAGTATTAATAATAAATATCGATTATTATTTGAATTTAACTAGAATATTAATTGAACTATTCGCTATTGTTTTATCAAAACTTGCAAATAGAAAAGAAAAATAATATTACAATTTTAGACTAGATAGACTTCGCTTTTTCGAGTTTTTGCTTTCTAATTTCGAATATACTACAAGTAGTAGCTAGCATCTTAATATCTATAGTATTTATATTTATTTCTTGTATATAGTTAGTTTTGCATAGCTAGTATTCTTGTCAATTAACTATATACTAGCTATTATAGCTTTAACTCTAACTAGTAAGATAAATTCTTCAAAAAAATTGCACAAAAATTTCGAAAAACTTACAACATTAACAATTCGAGAAATCGATTTCTCAATTTCAAGATGCTAAGATAATTCGTTTAATCTAAGATTAATCTCGAGAACGTTTAAGAAACAACAAGAAGCTTGCATTTGAGAAATCAAAAAAGATCTAACAAAAAGTATAATTTTAATGTTCGAGATGCGCATGAACTTTCGCAACACTTTAATTAGATCTTCGTTTATTACTTGTCTACATTATAGTAATTTGTATAATAGAATCGAACGATTCGTAAAATTTCTACGCGAGAGTAATATGTAGACAGAAGTATCTTCTACAATTGCGCAATTGATTGCGCGTAATTAGTTGCGCGTAATTAATTGCGCGTAATTAATTGCGCGTTCGTAAGTTGCGTTCGCGAGTCTTGACGACATATAAGTAATGCTCTTGATATTGCACAAGTAATGTGTGTCTTGATTTACTTTTCAAATTTTGACTCTATTGACTCGAAGTTAATTGAATCTACTAATGTGATTCTAGGACTAAGATATTAGCACAACGATTCTAGAAGCCTTGGGTCACTAATAGAATCTCTAGAGAATTATCTTGAATTGTCGATAAAAGAATTAATTTAATAACATTAAGTACAAGTTTTTATACACAAAGATTAAAAATAAGTTTAATCAACTTTATAGTAATAGTGTCTTTAAAATAAGAATAATTCATTAATTGTTAACTATTTTAGCAAATATATAATATTGAAGAAAAGAAAAGAAATTAACAAATTAATAGATTTTTTTTAACAACAACGTCTCTTTATATAATAAAGAAAGTTATATTGTTCTTAAATTCTTGCTAGAAAGATTTTGTATATAAGAATTTGTTATACAATAATCTAGTTCTATTGTTAATTTTGCGCACAGAGTTGATAAATTATACAATACAAATTAATATATATTAATCAAACTAAGTGTAAAAGAACTTAATTAACAATATTAATACTTGATTGTTAGTAAAGATATTTATCTAGCGTAAGTTAGAAAATATTGTTATCTTCTTTCTTATAATTATCGTAAATGTTATAGCAATACTTATGAGTTTATTAATATATATTGTAAACTTCTTGTCAAAATTTGTATTTGTTTGCAATTTAGTTTTAATTGCAAGATATATTATAGTAGCTTCTATATACTTGTTAATTTTGTTGCTATCAATATATATAGATAGAATTTTCTTGTTATTTTTTAATATATAATTGTATATTGCGATAATTGTTTTCTAGTTCTTTTAAATTCTTATAATAAATAGTATTTATTTAAAAGCTATTAAGTAGATTTCTCGAATCTCTATAATAATATCTTTTAATAAACAATCTTGCTATCAATATTATTTTTCGAGATAAGAAAAAGAACTAGTTTAAATTGATATCTTGCAAGCTTTGTTATCTTCTCTAATATAAGAATTTTCTTATATATAAAATTAAATATTGAATATATATATATCTAGACTTTCGAAGTTGTATTAAATTCAATACTAGTGCTCATTAGTTATTGCTTTTATAACAGTTCTCTTAAATTTGCAATTCATTATTTGTAAACAAAACAAAGACTCTAGATATTAGTATTCTTCGAAATTAATAAAATTTATTTTTGATAATATAAAAAAGAAAATCTTGCAAAATATTTTAACTTTAATAGAAGTTTCTATTTTATATTTCTATTATATTGCAACAATGTTAAAATAATAATAAAAATAAGAGACTTGCAACTTCTTGTTTACTTGTTAAGTTTAAATATATCTAATATTTAATTAATTATAACTTTAATATATTTGCAATTTATTTTTTTAAGATTGTATACAATAGAATACTTCTTGCAATTAAAAGTCTTAATATAATTTTGCTAAATTATTTTCGATCTTTCTTATTGTTAAATGCAACATAATTGCTTAACTTTAATGCAAACTTTCTTGTCTTCGAAAGTAAAGTAAATTTGCATTTGTAAAAAAATATATATAACTAGTATTGTTTTATCGATAGCAAATGCTATAATATTTAATAATGCAAATACTATATACTAAAGAGAATCTTTGCTATATATTTAAGTTTAGAGATATTTTATTATTTAATCTCTTCAAAAGTATGTTAACGTTAACTTAATTCTATACTTTGCATTCGAATAAAAAAGATATAGAAAATTAAGATCGAGAGTAATAAAAATAAATAGATAATCGAAGTTGTAATAGACTTCTATTTGTATATTATATTGCACAATATAATTTATTAAATCTAGAATGTTAAAAAATAAGATTAAGCGAAAATTCTAAATTGTAATTCTAGTAGATTGTAAGTCTCTAAGATATAAGCTAAAATAGCTAGTGCTAATTATATATCTAATAAGTTTATAACTTTGCAAGATAATTCTATATTAATATTACTAGAGTTTCTAAGAGCTAGATAGTAATTGCTAGTCTTAAGACTATAGCGAAGCAAATTAAGTATTATAAATAGATCGAAAGTCTAATTTTATTAATTGTAGATATTATAGATATTATAGATACAAAACTAACAAAAGATTTTATTGTAATTTTTATATACAATGCGAAAGATACAGAGATCTAATAATTACTTCTGAGTTGTTCAATATCTAGATTAAGTCTCTTGTTAACAAGAAAGCATATTTTCGCAAGATTGTCTTGTTAGTAGAATAGATAAAATTTGTTCTTAATAGAATAATAAGTTGTAATTACATATAGATTGATCAAGATTCTTGCAAAACTATAATATTGTTTTTCTAGATAACTAGATTGCGAAGTAACAAAACTATAACTATATTATTCAATTTAACGACGTTGTACTATAGTATAGTAAATTGTTGATTAACTCTATTTATTGAACAGATATAAATAAGACGTCTTAAACAAAAGTAACTCTCTCTTATATTAACGTCGATACTATTGCAAATATTAAGAATTATATTTATTTTAATTAAATTTTAGTTATAGAAATTCTCTTTGCGTTAATGCAATCAATATCTAACTTCTATTAATATTTTATCTTTGGTTTGTTGCTTTGCGTTGTTGTTGTCTTAATTAATTCATTAATACTCTTGAAGAAATAAGTCTTTGCTTTGAAATCTTTAGAGTCTTTAATATATATTTTGATATTACTAAAACATCTGAATCTCGAGCGCTTAATAGTACTCTTTTGCTGCTTGTTCTTTAAGAGTTCTTCTTGATTAAGAAGTTTGCTATAAAGCATTTTTTGTTTGCTATTTGTGAAAAGATTGTCGATATAGAAAGAGAAGAAATAGTATGCGATAAATTTATTGATATCAAAAACTTATTAACGCTCTTGCTTCTTATTAGATTGTCGATTCTAGCAAAAGAGATCTAAAGAGAAGTTTGTTCTTTTTTGTTGCTTTATAAGTAATAACTTCTAAAGCAATATTACACTAATACTTTCGTAAGAGATATTAGAGAGAATTTGTGCTATCGAAGAGATTTGTAGACATCTTTAGACGATACAAGTAATTACCTGATAACAAGAATTTGTAGCTATAAACAATCTTATATTTAATAAATCTTTAAGATAATTCAATAAATTAGAGTAACAATATATAAAGACTTAAAACAAATTGAACACAATGTATAAAAAAGATGCATTCGAAAGCTATATATCTTTCTATTATTTAAGATTTAAAATATTTAAAATATTTAATGCTTTAAGCATTTTAATTACTTTAATTCTAAATCTAAGATATTTAAAAGTTAAATTATCTTAATTGTCTTAATTTTGTCAATAAAGCTTTTTTATTTAATTATTTATAAAGAGCAATATATTGTAAATAGTATCTATCAATATACAATTTATAATATTATCTCTTTTCTTTAAAATATTTTGTTTCGAAATTATCTATTCTTTCTTACTATATTTATTAAGTTAACTATTAGATAATATCGCTATTTTGTTGTCGATTGTTGCTATAAATATGTTGTTATAAATATATTGTTAATATAGTATCTTAAATATTGCTTTAAACTTTAATTTGTTTACTCTATTTAACTATCTATAACTAAATAATAGACAATAGATATTCGAAATCTTGTATCTAATATCAATATAAATATCTTCTAATAATTAGATATAAAGAGCTTGTCTTTGTTACTAATTAGTCCCTTAAATATATTATAATATTGTATAAATTTATTTAATACAATATATCTTAGTTATTTTACTATAAACTTCTCTTTAAATGCAATAATATATAAATACTTAATTAGTTTATTGACTATAACTAGTATCGAATTATATTTGTTTTTAGTTGCTAAATATGTTAACTTAAGCAATTTAATAATAAAATTTATTGTAACTTTATTGTATAATAATTTAAATAGTTTTTAATACTAAATATTGCTATAACTTTTATATATATTATATTTATTTTGCTAATAGTTAAAAAACTGTTTAATATATATCTTAACAATTTGTTTTATTCAAAGAAATATTACGATAGAACGTTATATAGTAGAGTTAGTAAACCGGATTGTTTGTTAGAACGTTCGAATTAATCTTTTGAATTAATGTTAAATCTAACTTCCTAACAAATAGTAGCTTCAACAAGTTTCGATTAATGCGTCTTGACAAATGCTATACGTGACTAATTATTACATTCTACTTCTGTTTGCGAGAATCTCGAATTCGATTTCTCTTCTATCTATGAAAAACATTTAAATAGTCGTAGTAGTGCTCAGGATGCGTATGCGTTCAAAGATTGTCTATATAGTGTCTCGTAAATTTGTTTTGCACATAAGAACATATACTTTCTCGCTTGTTTGAGACAGATTGTTATGACAGAACATTATATAGTAGAGTTAATAAATTAGATTGTCTATTAGAGCGCTTAGATTGATCTTTTGAGTCAATGTTAGACCTAATTCCCTGACAAGAAACTAACAATACTAATATAAAAGTTAAAAGGTTTTAATTATTTTCGAGTACTTTTGTAGTAATTTATTATAGTATTTTCTTATATATTTGTTAATTTTGTCGATAAATATTTGAAGTTTTTCTTTTTTTGTTAATTTTTTTTGTATTGTTTCTAAGTATTTATAAAATAATATTTAGTTTATACTTGTTTATTAATAGTAATTTGTTTTTATTAATTTTAAGTATATTATAATTAAATAAGTTTTTTGTTTTTATATAATTGTTTCTTTTGTTAAATATATCTACTCTATTATTGTTTTTATTTAATATATATTATATTTTGAACTTGTATTATTTAAGTTGCTCTAACTATTATATTTGTCTTTTATTAAATTATTTAATTGTAATAAAATATAAAAAAAAATTGTAATTAATAAAAATTATAAGTTTTAACAATTCTTCTATATATATTTTCTATAACTTTAAAGAGATTACAATAGTACATAAATTTTCTGAAAATTAGATACCATATATTTTTGTATTTTTGATTGAAATATATATTTATAACTAGATTTATAATATTATTTATAATATACATTAATAATAATAAATTATTAATTTTTAATATTAATTTTTTTAAGTATTCTAGTTTAAGTTTTTGAAATTATTCTTTTTGTTTTAATTTTTATAACTATAATATATGTTTTTTTGTAAAATTCATTAATACTATTGTAATAATTAGTAAATTTTAATAAATTTCTTGTTACAATTAATAAAATTTATAAAAACTTATATCTTTTTAATATTAATAGATAATTCTAATTTTTTTACATGAATTTACAAATTCTTTAAATCTATTTAAATTCTATATTATTTAATAATAAAATCTAAAAAGTTAATTGTTTTTACTAAAATATTTTAATATTCAAGAAATATACTTTATATATTTTTTTAAAATTTTCGAGTAAATTAGTATATTATTTAAATATATTATTAATTATTTTCTAATATATTGTCGAGATATTTATAAGTTCGAATAGTAGTATTATATATTTATAGAGTTTATACTGTATACAAAAAGCTATTTTCTACTTCTTTTTAATTTCAATTTTAATTTAATTGTATATTTTTTGTAAATTTAGTTTAATAAAATATTTTACTTTTAACAATCAATTCTAAAGATTATTAATATTAAATAATAAATATCGATTTTTAATTGTAATATTGTTTAACTTTTGATAGTTAATATATAGATAAAGAATTCTGTTCTTTTTAAATATAAAGAAAATCAAGTATTCTATCTATAATTAAAAAAAATTTAATGAATTCTTTTTTTTATTAGATATTTGCGAAGTATTTGAAGTTTTTTCTCGAATAAAATATATTTAGATTTAAATATAAATTGCTTGTCTAATTTAAGTTTAATTTTATAGTTTTACAATTAACATTTAGATAGAGTCTATATTATTTTTTTCTCTCTTAGATACTTTTAATTGTTGTATATTTGTAATATATATTTTAGCAATTATTTTACTATATTAGATAATTTAGAACTCTTAGAAGATTTGTAGTTTTTTTTATTTATTTTAACTTTGTAATTTGATTGATTTTTGTTAATATATATTAAGTCAAATTCTATTAGATTGGTTTTCTACAAAAATATAAGCTTGCTATTTACAATTAAGTTTCGACTTAATTTTTTATCTATTATCGATTGCTATTAATATATAAATTAAATATAAATTGCGTAGTTATATTGCGCAAATCTAAGTACTTATATATTTTAGTTAATTTTTAAATTATATTTTTTTGATTAAAACATTTCTAGTACAATATTATAAGTAGCTATTTTTACTATATTAAAGATCAGTTTTTTGTAGTATTGCTAAATAGCTATCGATAGCAATTTTGTTTCTTTGTCTACTTTTTTATTTTTTGCAAGTAATAAATTTCTGTTTATAACTACTAGATTGTAAGTGTTAGACTTTTTCTAAATAAAGTATTCTTTTCTCTCTACAAAAGCTTTAATGATAAAATTATTTATTACATTAAATTAACTATTGTAATAAATTAACAAAAATTAATTTTAACTAATATAATAAAATATTGTATATATATTGTTAAGATTAGTTGCTATTGTTAAGTTAATGTATTGTATTTTTTAATATATTTTTTATTAAAAAATTTGAGCTTTTTTTGACTTCTATATTGTAATTTCTATTTAAAATATTTGTTTATATTAAGCTTCTTTTTAATATTAATTTATTAACTTTAATTTTTTAAAAAATTAGTTAATTTTATTCTTTTCTTTTAGATAAGTTTAATATATATTGTTATAACAAGCTATTTAACTTAGATTTGCGTATAAGTTGTATATTTTGTCAATAATAGTATCTTTATATTTAAGTACTAATATATTAAGTTTCTTGTTTGTAATAGATTGTTATATATATATTTTAATAAAATTTAGTTGTTTTATAATAATATTAAATATATTCTTTTTTATAATAATATTGTTTTCTAGCTTTTTTTTGCATTTATTTATAATTTTCAACAAATTAATTAAAGTTTCAAGATAATTTGTAATATCTTTTATGCAATAATTAAAGTTCTTTTAGTTATATTTTTGGTTTAAGTCGATTGTTAAATTGTAAAAATTAATAGTTTTCTTAAGTACTTAATTAACTTTTTGCGTAGATACAAATATCTTATTTAATAATATTTTATCTAGAACTTTCTATAATTAATTTGAATTTTCTATTAAATAGTAATTTTTGTACAATTTAGTTTTAAAAATATTTATATCTATATTAACATACTCTTTAATATTGTTTTAACTATTAATTATTTTTCTTAATATAGTATTAATTTGTCGACAATTTATTGAGTTTTATAATTAGCAATCTTTTGCAAAGTAACTTAAGTTATTATATAAATAGCATATTTTTTAAAACTTGTTATCTTACTTACTTCTAGAGTTTTTCTTTTTATATTATTAAGTAAAATTCAATTTTATAGATATAGATTTATAGATTAATCGTCGGATCGAGTTTCGATTCCAAAAGTTGAAACCAAAATCCGATTCAAATTTTTAGCGTAAAATCAAATTGCTAAGATTGATAAATCAAGCTACTTGATTGACTCGCTTAGAACGAATTCTTTCGCTTAATTGTTAAGAACTCGAATCTAACATTATGAAATCGAGTTACGTGATCAATTCGGGTTTTCGCGATCAATCTATAGATTTATAATAATCTAAATTATCATATTTCTAATTAAAATAAGATTCTTTTTGTTAATATTTAATTGTTAATTCGAAGAAAACTTTTGCTTTTTTATAAGATTAATTGTATTACTTTTTTATAGCTCTTTTATATAGTTTATTGTTAAAATCGATAATTACTTTAATAAGATCGAATATATTGTTAATACTTTTGTTATTATATATAATTTTGTTTTTGAGATTGTTTTTAAGATTTTGTCGAAATCTTGTTATAAATACAATATTGTTTTATTTAATAGAATTACTATATTTTTGAAACGTAGTTGCGTAGTTTGTTGCAAAAATTTGTTAAATTAAATACTAAGTTTCTTTTTTTGCAATTTATTTTTTGTTAAATATCTTAAAGATTTTTCGAAGCTTTCTTTCAAAGTTGTTGAAGTTTATAAATATTATACAAGAATTTTTATTATAGTTTTTTAGATACTTGCGTAAATTTAATTTAAATTAATATTAAATACTTTCTTTAAAAAATATTAATACAAAAATTGTCTTTTAAGTTGCTAAAATAGAATAAAAGATAAAATAAATATCTATTTGTATAAATTAGTTCTTTGAATCGATACAATATTTGTAGTAGATATTAAATTTGTTAATTTTTATCTTGTTGTTTTTATTAAGTGTTAATCGACGTAATATTAATAAGCTAGTATTCGAAATAGAAGTTTATTAATCTAATACAAATATTCTTAAACTATTTAAAATATTATGCTAATACTTTTGTAAAAGATATTAGAAAGAGTTTATGCTATTAAAAAAAGATTATAAATATCTTTAGACAATATAAGCAACTACTTAATAACAAAAGTTTGCAACTATAAATAGTTTTATATTTAATAAATCTTTATAGATAGTTTAATAAATTAGAGTAACAATAAGTAAAGACTTAAGATAAGTTAAATACAATCTATAAGAAAGTTACGTTCGAAAGCTATATATTTTTCTATTATTTAAAGTTTAAGATGTTTAAGACATTTAATACTTTAAGTATTTTAGTTATTTTAGTTTTAAATTTAAGATATTTAAGAATTAAGCTATTTTGATTATCTTAATCTTGTTAATAGATCTTTCTTATTTAATTATTTGTAAAGAACAATATATTGCAAATAATTTCTATTAGTATACAACTTATAGAAAGTAACAAATTAATAAATATTTGTATTAAGAGTTATTGTTAATATAAGAGTTGTACTCTTAATTGCGATTAATTTTATAGAGATTTATATTAAGAATTTGGTTTTTATAGATTTCAAGCAAAAGAAAAAGAAGTTTTAAGTTGCAATATAAGAGACTAGATTTGAATCAATCAATGTATTACTATTTTGATTTTATCTTTTTTTACTAATTAAGCAAGCATTAAGTTAAGCTATATAAAGTTCTTTATAGATTATATATTGCTTAGACTTGTCTTTAAAAATAGACTTATACTTGTTGATTTAATAGTTATATAATTGTTTATTATAATATTAAGTTTCTATATAATTGATTTAATAGCAACAAAAGTTTATTGTTGCAAACAATATATCTCTATTGTAAAGTTTTATATTGTAACAAGAATTATTTAGATATAAGCTATTAACAAAAATAGTATTGCAATACTTTAAATTAAATAGTTTTACTATATAGTATTATAAAAGCGAATATCTTTTAATAAAAGTTTTTGATAAGTAATTCTATAAAAGATTGTTGCGTTGCAAAGAATCTTATAGTTGTTAATTTTAGTTTTAACAATATACTTCTCTATTCCAATATTGTGCGCAACAAGATCGAAAATAAAAATTATTATTTAAGCTATAATATTAGACACTTTTGCTTACTTGAAGCTCTGTTTTATCTTGTAAGCTTTATTGATATTTGTAGCATAAATTACAATAATATTGTTTTTTAAGATCTTAATGTCAAAAACTCTAACAACAACAATATTATAATCGATACTTTCTTAAATCGCGAGATTAACGCACTTAATAAAGTTACTAGAAGACTAGTTCTTTTAGTAAAATAGTTAATCTATATTATTTTGTTATTTATACAATATTTTGCAATTCTTTTAACTAAAGACTTCGATCGATAGAATTGTTAAAGTAGACAAAGCGAACAAAAAAGCTAGAAATAGTAATAATATATAATAACAATCATACTTGAATTATTGCAATAATTATTTAATTTTGTATTTATTTACAAGTAATAGTAGCAACTATAATACTAGTCTTGTTATTAGCTTGATAGTTCTTATTTATTGTAAATTCTTTCGATAGAGATTATAATATTGTAATTCTTAATAAACAAGTTTGCTAGATTTAATTAAGTCTTAATTTTCAAGATATAGTTTAAAGCATTTTAAATAGATAACTTTATAATACTTAAAATAATTTATTTCTTTATTTGTTTTAATAAGAACAAACAACGTTATAAAAGCACTTTTCGAGTTTTATCTATAATAAGAACAATATATTCGATTAAGTTATCAAATTTAATATTAACAACAAATTAAGTATTTAATATTATTACGTCTCTTTCGATAGCAATAGATATTAGAAATAATTAACTAAATTTGATACAATTTAAGATATAACATAAGTGAGAATTTCAAAATTTACTCTAAGTTAATATATTTATTTTTGTATAATTCAAGTATAAGTCTACTTTCTCTAAGAAATTGTTCGCTAAAATTGCTAAAATTATAATTTAAAGAATATCTTAAGAGTTTGTTTAACTAAGTATTTTAAAATGTTGCAAAAAAAATTAGAAATCGAGTTTAGATAAAAATATCTTCGATATTATTTAACTTATATAAAAATAACTTATATCTAAGATTGTATTAATTATTGCAATAAATATTATACAAGTTTGTCTTAAATATAGTTGCGAAGTTGTTATTCTTTATAACATAGAGATAATTGCTTGTCGAAATAGAAAAATCAAAATTAATACGTTAAATAAGAATTTTATATTGCGATATTGTTGTTAATAATATCTCTGGCGTAATATATAGATTGAATAGTATTGCGTCTAATAAATTTATATATATAGATACAATTATCTTGCAATTAGTTAAACGCTAATAATTTCTCTTAACAATTATTAAAAAAGAATCTGTTGTTCAATTCTTAGCACAAATTAATATTACTTTGTTGTTAACAACTATTATTAATTTAATAGCAACTCTATTATTAACTTTTTAAATAGATTTTGGAATTGCTCTATTAGTCTTGAATTTATAAAATTGTTTTTGAAAAATATAATATTTATACTTATTGCTTTGTTTAACAATCTTGTGCTTTTAAAATCAAATAATAAATTTAATTTGCTAGTATTTATATAAAACTCTTTCTAGAACTCTTCGATATCGAGACAATTATTGTTTTTGCAAAAGTTTACTAAATATTAACAATATTATTATAAGCAAAACGCAATAAAATCTAATCTTATTTATAGATAAATTGTGTCTAATATTGTTTTTATATTTTTCGAATAACTTTAAGTTCTAAGATTTGTTACTATTTTAATTAAATTAAGTGTAAATATTCTAAAACAACATAAAGTAATTAAAAATATTTTTAAAAATTTAACATATTAATTGCAAGTATATTTTCGAGATAATAATAAAGTTGTCGTTATGCGAATTAATAGATAGATTTAACTTGTAATTTTCGAATTTAATCTTATATACAAGTCTAGAATATTTATTAAAAAATTATATTTTTTATATAAATTGTTACAACAAATTACTAGATTTAGAATTTTAATTGTCGAGCTAATAAGAAGTGGGTTTAAGTTCAAGTATTTGTTAAATATTTTTAAGTTTATTGAAAATTTAGTCTCTATAAATTTTATTGCTTAAATACAAAAAATAGTAAATGCAATATACAAGTAATACAAAGAAAATATTATAACAAAAAAGTTAAGCAAATCTTTTAAACAATTTGTAACTTAATTACTTTCATACAAATATTGCAATTAAATCTAATCTATTAAGAATAACAATAATATTATGTTTTTAATCTAATATTAAGCTATTTATAAAGATATATATATTATATATTGTTATTTTAATTTTTGTAATTTAATAGATTCTTAAGATATAAATGCAAGCAAAAAAGTATTTTGCAAAAAGAATCTAACGTTGTTGTTTTTAGTGTAAAAAATTAAGAAAGATTTAAAAAGAAAGATTTACTATAAGTAATTGAAGAAAATTGTAAGATATTTAAACTATAAAGTATAATATATAATATAATATTACAAAAATAAATAAAAGATTATTAATAGATCTAGCTACTAATAAGTACGCAATTTAGCTATACTTTTAAGAGCTAATATAGTCTATTGTATTTAAAAGCAAGAATAAGTTATATCTAAAATATAAAGTATTTTAATAAAGCAAAGAGTATCTTTTCTTTATACGCATATTTAATATGTTTAACAATGCTCTTCGATTTTAATAAATTTTGTTTACTTTTATATTTGTAATAAGATTGTTAACTCTAGAATTGTTCTTCAACTCTTAATATTTATAAGGTAAAACTAATTATCGAGATATTTGTCTATATTAATATTGAAACTCTAAAACAAGAAGTTTATATTTGTTAGATTATTAATTTTATATCGATATATTAAGTAGAAGTACTCTAATACTGTATTTGCTTGCACTAAATATCTTAGATTACGCTAATATATAAGCTAGTAGATAGGACGTACTTTGTAATATATACACGATATATTAATTGTTAGTACAAACAAAAGATTCTAAGCGAACAAATTCTATTGTATTAACAAATTATATACAAAGTATATAACTCTTTCTTATTTAATTAGTTGCAACAACTACTTCGATATTATAAGAAATAACTTATTTTAATTAAAGTTTTAATTGCAATTTAATTAACAAAGATTACAAATAAACTTAGACAAAACAAATCTAGCTTATTTTATTATTATATTTGTTTCTATATAGAATACTTTGTGCAAAGATTTAAATCTTTGTTTGTAAAGAAGTAGCTTAACTTTCTAAACAATAGTAAAATATTAAGTGTTTCTTAAAGCTAGTACAACTAGCTAGTTGATTCAAAGTCTTGCTACACTATTCTAATTAGAACTTGGAATAGACTTGTTGTTAAGAAAACAAGTACTAATAGATTATTTTTATTTAATATTTGATATTTTTGTACTAGCTAGTTGTACAAAGTAGATATAATATTGCTAAGCTAGTGCTTCTTTTAATCGAAAGAACTCTTTCGCATACTATATATTTCTATAGAAGAGTCTAGCAATTTAAGTTACCATATATAGCAAAAAAATATAATTAAATAAGAAATTCTAATTAGTTTGTTATTATTGAAATTATTAAGTCGAGCAAAAAGTAATTTTATATATAATATTATGTTTGCGACAACAGAAATAATAGATATTATATTAGAGTTATTTAATACTTTTAATAAAATTTCTTGAAATAATTAACTATTAACTTGTTGTTTAAGATATATTACTAGCTAATTGTATTTAGTTGTAGTTTTAATATTACAAAAATAATTTAATCTATTTTATTCTTAGAATTCTATATATATGCAAAAAATAATAATTTAATTTATTTAATCTAGATATATACAATCAATTTCTAATATATTGTTCTAATATAACTAGCATTAACAAGATAAACAATAAAGATCTTTTATTGCGAAATAGATCTTTATTAAGTAAAGTTGTTTAAATTCTCTCTTTTAAGCTTGTAACAACAAATTAATTATGAGCAAATATACTAGTCTTTAAGATATTAACAATTTAAGAATACTTCGAATACTATTTACAAAATTTTAAATATGATAATTATTTAATTATTTTTGCTAATTTAATTTAGTTAATCGATATATTAAATTAGCTCTTGATATATATTGAAAGTTTAAAAAAGAATACAAAATTCTAAAATATAAATAGTAATAATAATATAATAACGCTTTTACAATACAATATTACAAAAATACTTATATTTAATTCTAATAGAAATTATATTTTTAAAAATAAAAGATTTGGAGAAATAATAACTCTAATTAGAGTAATATTTGTTAAATATATAAAAACGTTAATATTAAGTGCAAATATATTAAAGTATAACAATCTTTATTATTAGACGAAATAAATAGTAAGTTAATACTATAAGATAGATAAATTTAATACTTATATTTTTAGATATCGAAATCTCTTACTTACAACAATTAAACAATTCTTCTTAAATTATTTTTTCTATTTGTGATGCTAGTTCTCAATAATTAACGAACACGTTATTAGTGTTAAGTTATCGTAATAACAGCTTGACATTGTGTAGATTTTTTTTTCTAAGAATTCTCTCTTAGAATTCTTACGAATTAATGTTTCTCTAAATTGCAATTTTACATATTATATAGTTTCGTTTTTAGTGCGTCGATATAACAGCGTCTTGTTACACGTTTGTATATAATCTTATAATATTAATTTGTCGCAATCTTTATAAAAAACTATTCGACAAAATAATTAATTCGACACGCAATACAAGACGAAATTTGAAAACAAACGAAAAACAAACAACGTTTTAGCGCTCTTGAAGCGACAAAAGTACAAATAATCAATTTGTTTTTAACAATATTACGAAAATTTACATTGTATTATAAGAAGAAGTCTTGCAAAATAACGACGCTACACAATTGTTAAAATTTAATAAAGATATCAATTATAAAAAGTTTCTAATCGAAAAGAAAGCAAAGAATCATAAACTTTAAACAAAGCAAAAGCTTTATATTGCTTAAACAAAAAACAAACTTCTTTTAGAATTATTTCGTAAAAACGAGATTAAAACAACAATTTTATGTGATTTACGCAAAGATTATTTCGATAACAAAATTAGCAAATCAATATTAAAGAAATAGTATTTTGTTTGTTTTATAAGATCGACTTAGTTAAATCTCTATTACAAAAAGAACTTCAAAGAATAAAAAAACTAAATTCGAAGTGCAAAAAACTTTTTCGAGATTAGTAAAAATTGATTTTTAACAAAAAACTTAAAGATTCGTTGAACTTAATAATATCTTCGCGACATGTTAACGACGCAATAAAAAAACTATAGAAACAAGCGAACAAATGAAATAAAAAAGTAAAACTAAAAATAATTCGCACAATACTTGATTAATTTTATTAAAAATTCGAAAAATTGTTATTTTGTCTTCTTTCGCAAGTACAAGAAGATTAAGCAAAATTAATTTCAAAGCATTAATAACTTCGCAATTTATATTAAGATATTAAAAATAAATCTTAACAAATATATTAAATGTTAGCGACGTAATTATCTCTTGCATTGTTTAAGAAAAAATCTTTATAAAAAAATCAACAATGTAACTAAAATTCTTAAGACAAGAAACGCTCTTGTTGCGCTAATATAACGCATAAAGAGCGCTTTACGATCCCGATTTAATATTAAAAACAAAATCTTAAATTAAGAATTGTTCTTAAGATTACGCAATAACTTTAGAGAGAATTTGTATAATTGTAAATTAAAGAAGACTATGTTGATAACTAAGATTTGCAATATTTTGTTAACAAGAAGTTGTTAAGAAAGTACAACAAAGTTTTTCTTGCGTAACTTTGACAAAATTAATTCAAATATATAAGAAAAACGCATTTGCTATAGTTGTAATAACAAAGAATATATTTATAAAGAATGTTCTAGATTTGTTAAAGACAATTCGCAAGTTAATACAATTAACAATTTTCGAAGGAGCTTTAAAATAAATATCTTAAAAACATTGTTATTACGTTTTTTTATTGAAGAGATTTTTGACAATTTAAAAAACTAGATAAGTTTGCAAGAATTATAGTCGCAATTGCAAGTTAAAAATACAAAACAAAAGTTCTTTTCGCAAAGCTATTAATATTTGTCAACAAAAAATAACATAGACGAAGAGATCTTCTTAATAAGAGCGCTTATATTAATTGTATTAATAAACGTTTTGCAAAAACGTAATATCTAGCAAAAATCGAACAACTTGCAATTGAAGCAAAAGCTTTTACAATTTAAAAGACTTAATTATAAGATTTTACGTCGCAAATATCAAGATTTACGACAATAAAAAATAAAAATATATATCGAAACAAGTTTTCTATGTATTTGATAAAATCGCATACGATATTATTGTCGATTTTTTCTAAATAATAAAAGCTAATTCTTATGTTAATTAATATATACTAATTTGATGTTATCAAGTTACGAAGAATATTATTATTGTTAAGTTCTCGAAGAATTTTTTAAAATCTAAAGAATAAATTTTGATATTTGCTTTAGTTTATTGCAATTTTAACGTTAAAAAATATCGATAATGCGCGTTATACTTAAAAATATTTAGAACTACAACAATATCTTTGATTCAAAAAAAAAAAATTTTTTAAGCACAAAGAAAAAGATTATAAAATCAATTTACTTTTTAAAAAGAAATTGTCTTATAACTTGTTATATATCTTATTTAAACAAAAGTTAATTATTTTATATAATTATCTTTTAAAAGACTTAACTTTAGATAAAATTTGCAAATTGATTAATTAAATTAAGATATTAATATTCTTTATATTAAAGAGCAATAGAAGTCTAAAATTATATATTAATTATTGCAATCTTAATGCAATTACAATTAAAAGTTAATGTTCTTTTTCTTTTATAAAGAAGATGCTAAATTGTCTAATAAGCGTTACGTATTTTACGAAATTAAATTTGAAAAACACTTATTATTAAATTTGAATTTGTTAAGACAATAAATAAAAGACGATTTTTTAAATATAATATAAACATTTTAAATACATAGTAATGTCGTTTAAACTAATAAATGCATTAACTATTTTTTAGATTTTAATTAACAAAGTTTTAAAAGATTTAATATATTATTTTTGCATAATTTATCTTAATAAAATTTTGATTTACTTTAAGACATAAGAGAAACATTAGAATTGCGTATATTAGATACTTGATAAACTACGTTTTTACAAGCTTTACGTAAAATTATTTAAATGCTTTTTTATAATAATCTTGATTATATTTCTAGAATACATTATAAGCAATTATAACGTATTAATAAATTTATAATAAGTTAATTTTATTAGAACATAATTTTAGCTTACTATTTTACGCGACCTTTAAGTGTTTTTGAATTTCGCAAACTTTTATTAACGATTTGTAAAGTATTATACAAAAATTACTCGAACTTTGACGAAGTTTCTAAAGAGTAACAAGCAAAACAAACAAAATTATTTTTTGTATTTAACAAGAATGTTATTTTGATTTTTCGAAAACTTATTACGATCTTTACGCAAGCGTCTATGTTAATTTGTTTTGATTTAAAAAATTATATTTGCATTAAAATAAACGCTTCGAGATTTGCAATCGCAACAATTTTGTCGCAATTAATTTATTTTATAGAAAAAATTAATTAGACAACGTAACATTTAATAACATTCTATTTAAGAAAAATAATTTTTGCAAAGATTTGATACAAGATTTACAATTAAAAGTTGTTCGTTATTATTATTGACTTTAAGTAGTATTAACACTATCTAAAGAATAGTTATTACTTAATTATTGTATTGACAAAATATAATAATTTACGATATTTTATATAGACAATAACGCTAAATTGTCGTTAGTCTAGATAAGCACTTTTATTAACAAAATATAACTTCGAGATCAAATATTGCATAAGAGAAACAAATTTAGTTAATAAACTCTCTTAATATCTTAATTACAAGAATAAACTAAATAATAACTTTTATTTACTTATGTTTTAAAATAAGTTAAAGAACATTATTATTGTTGCTATTAAAATAACATTAATATTTACGAGAGACGCTTGTTAGACACTAATATTACGCAATAAAAATAAACTCGAAACTTAAAGATTAAAGATTAAAAAAAATTTAATATCGAACTTCTTAATAAAAATGCTTTAAATAGAGAAAATATAATTAATAAAAATAAAGAAAAAGAAGTTGCAAACATAATTTAAAACGCAATGACTTAACAATTGCATTGTAACAGCATTCGCATTGCATACAACAAAAAAAATAACTTAAAAACTTTCTTATCTTTGTTGTTATTCAAAATAGAAGAGTTGCAAAAAAAACTTTATAATGCTTAAAATTAAGAAGTAATTAACGTCGCAAATCTTAAGTTAAGTTTGTACAAAAAAAATTAATCAATTTAAAAAAAAGTAATGTTTTTCTTTTATGTTGTTTGAATTTTTGACAAGACATTATTAAAGAACAAGTTGTTACGCTTGCATTATAATAACGCTTTAATAAGATACTTTAAAATTAAAAAAACATACACTCTTATAAGCAAAAAGTTCTATTAATCAAAGATAATCGCGAATATTAATATATATATCAAAGATTGCAACGTTTGTTAATAAAATAAGACTTCGCATTATTGCTTTTACAAGAATTTAACATCGTTCTTTATTCTTGCTCGATTATAAATTAAAATTTCGATAAATTTTATAACAAAATTGTTTGCTAATTGTTGCGAGAATAATATATTTGACACAATTCTAATAGTAATTAATCGATATTTCAAAATGTCTCTATATATTCTTGTTAAATCTATATAATTGACGAAAGATTTAATTAACATCTTGTTCGAGAAAATGTTGTTTATTTATTTCGAAGTTCGCAAAATTGTTTTCGATTGTAACTTATTCTTTATTAGTAATTATTAATTCGTAATATATTATTGCATTCGCATTAAACAAAAGCCAAGTATTGCTTTTTACTCACAATTTTAATAAGCAAATTAAATGTTAAAATTAAATGTTAAAATATTATTTGCGTTGTTATTGCAATTATAAACAAGACAATTAAGACTTATTGCTAATTTTAGTTCAATATACTTACAATAGCGCATTGTATGCGTCGATTAAAATATTATTTTTTAAGTTGATATTTAAATTTGTTGCAAGTTTTTGATTTAATTAGAATAACAAAAATTGTCTAGATATTTCTATTATTCGAAAGCAAATTTAGTCTTTGTAAAACAAACGCAATCGATTAATAAGTTGTTTACAAATTGCGCAACAAACATAGATTCGAAATTATAATAAGAAGATTATTTCGAAAAGATATTAAATTAATAATAAAGTTATGCTCTTTATCAAAAATCTTTTAGACATTTATTTAAAGAAAAAGTTGTCTTATAAGTTTACGAGATTGTTCGAGATTAAAAATATAATTAACTCGCAAATATATTGTTTGCGTATTTTTGTTAAATAATATATTTATTTTGTCTTTTATATTTTATTATTAAAATTATATTAATGTAACTCAAATATCGTTATCTCGAAAAATATAATATTGATTAACAAGAATAAAAAGTAAAAAGTAAAAGATATTTTTAATTATAAATTAAGATATAACAAGTTGTTATATCTTGTTCAATAAAAAGAATTTTTATTATATAAAGATAATTAAATATTAAGAAATTATTTCGCGAATACGAGACAAAAACTCAAGAAATACAATGCGTATAAATTTTTCAAAAAATAAAAAACTTAAAACTTTGTATTTGTAAAAAAAAATTAACAATAAAAAGTAAAATTCGATGTTGTTATATATACTTAAGATACAATAATAATACAAATAATGCGTATAAGTAATATTATAATCCTCTTAATAAGTTAATTAAACATCAAGAACTATAAAAATACCACATAAAGTATATTTAATTTTAATTACTTTTGTTACTTAATCTTCGTTAATAAAAAGCTCTTGTACGCGTGTTATTTAATGCAAGATTTAATATTTTATTTATAATTAATTATGCGTGTCTTTCTTATTTAATTCTTCAATTGTTGTTATTTAATTATCTTCGATAATGCACAAATATTGCAAAAATAAATTGTTAATAACAAAAATAAAAAACGCAATCTTTTAAAAAGCAATTAATTTTATTGTTTCAAATATAATAAAAGTATATCTTAAACAATAATCTTTAAAACATAAATTTTACGCAAAAATCGCAAAGATATAATATTCGCAAAAGAATATAAATAAAATTCGATCTTTTAATTGTTAGCTTTTATATTATCGAACAAAAAAATTACTTACTTTAAATATTCTTGTTTAATAACAAGTAATTCGACATATTTAAATTAAGTATATAAGTTGTCGAAATAACTATAATATATAAGAAAAATCTTGTCTAAACATTTATATCGCTATTTTTTAAAAAAATTTGATTAATAAGAACGAGACAAATAATATTATTCTTAATAAAGTTATTAGATTACGCAAAATTTACAAATTCTTAAATTTGTTATTTGTAACAATATTGTTAGATATAAACTTATTGTTTTTGTTTAACTTTTTTAAAGAAAAAGTATTAAGATTTGCTCTATAACGTATTACGTCGAATATTTTTTGTTAAAAATTACATAGACGACCTAGCTTAATATTAATGTTAATCAAACATTCTTATAAGTCGAACGCGAAATCGATTTGTCTTTTCGTTGTTATACGTATATAATAGTAAGACAACATCGCATTCGTTTCGCGAATGCGATTTAATTAATTTTAGTGTTGTTTTTATTAAAGATACGCATACTAAACTTTAACAAAATATTAACTCGCTTAATATATTGAATGATAATAAGAATACACTAATAAGTTAAATTAAATATAAGAATATATAGACAACTTACGATCTTGCGCTTTGAAACGCAATATTTATAGCAAGTATTTTTTCGTTTAATATATTGCATATTATTAGATCGCAAAGCAAACAAAAGTTAAAAACATATTTGATAATTAATATTTTTGTCAATACAAACAAGACATTGCAAGCAATAAAGACAAAAGAGAAAAAAACGTTACACTTATGTGCGAACGAGAAAAGCAAAAAGAATTATGTCGATTAATATTGCTATTTTTATTAATTTTACTTATAGCAAAACTTTGTTAAAGTATCGATTAAGTAATTGATTTGCTATTACGATAACAAAAAATTAATAAAAATTTACGATTATTTTTATCGAAAAGAAGTTGCGATACGCTAGAATAACTAAAAAAATTTACATTAAATGCGAGATTTGTGCGTAGCATTATTGTTAACGTTAAAACAATCTAAAGAACGTCGCATTTATCTATTAATTATAAATCGAAAAATAATATAAGAAAAAAGAAATTATAATAATGCTATTAATAAATATTATTTGCGAATTAAGTGCGTTAACTCGATTAAGTGGAACAAAGAAAATCGAGATAATTTACTTAAATAATAAGTTAAACTAAACTTAAAGATTATAAAATTCAAATAAATTGCAATATATTATTGTTAAATATTTGTTGTAATAACAAGGCAACAAAATAGCGATTAAAAATGTATTTACGCTTTAAAACAAAAAAATTAAAGATCTTTTCGTTTGTCGACTTAAAGTTAATATACGATAAGATGTTTAAAATAAGCAACGTAACGCGTTGCAATAATATACAAGAAAAGTTATTATTGCTTCTTAACTTTCTCTTAAATATCTAAAAAAGATAAAGAATATAATTAAAAAATCTCTTTTATAATCGTTCTTAAGTCTTAATAAGAAAACATATAAATTAGAAAATGCGTCGCACATAAAGACATAAGATATTGCTTATTATCTAATTAAATTTTAGAAAATTTTGAAAAAAACCTAATAAGAGATCGACGTAATTGCGCAAGTAAAGCGTTATTATAATATATTAATTTTGAGAATTAAAATTCAAAAGAAGAAGATAATTGTAATGTTAACTCTTAATAATTAACAAACACATTATTAATGTTAAGTTATTGTAATAACGACTTGATATTGTGCAAAGTTTTTTTTTTAAGAATTTTCTTTTAGAATTTTTACGAATTAATGTTTCTTTGAATTGCAATTCTATATACTATATAGTCTCGTCTTTAGTGCGTCGATATAGCAATGTTTTGTTACACGTTTATATATAGTCTTACACTATAAGTACAAAATTATTCTTGTAAAATATCTTCTTTGTTAAAATTTATTGCTTATAGTTATAATTTGTTAAATAATATATATTAAAATTACAATCAAGATTTTGATTTTTCGAAAAAAAATTTACGAATATATATTTTGTCTTTAGCATTTGTTATACAATTATTGCTCTTAAGTTTAAATTATAAAAACTTAAGTAAATAACTACAATTTAACATTTATTTCTTCTTTGCGTTTGTATATAATTAGATATCTTAATTTATTTACTAAATTATATTTTAGACTTATCTTTCTTCTTTTTTACTATTAATTATCTTTAAAGAAGATGTGCAACTTGCAATTCTTTAAATATTAGTACATTAATTGTTAGAAATCGAATTTTATGCAAATTCGATTCTTGATACAAATATTATACAAATACTAACTATATTAGACTAAAATATAATCTAATATAGTTAGAAATTTAGTTCAATTTCTAGATTTAAGAAAAAATCGAATCGAACAATTAATCTAAATATTAGATTTAAGATTAATTACTTTATCTAAATCGAATAACTATAAAATAAATTAATTATCGAAATATCTAAGAAAAAGAATTTAATTTGTCAAAACTTAGCTTAATTTAAGAGTTATTAGCTTCGATTTAATACTCTTTAAATATTCTAAATATTTATATTAATATTTTACAACAATCGATATAGATATTATATTTAAGAGTAGTAATCAAATATTTTTGCAAGCATTTTTTAGCATATATCGAGAAAAATTGATCTCGATTCTATTCTTCTTTTAATCTAATTTATTTCTTATAATATTTAAAACTAGTATAATTCTTAACTTTTTCTAATAGTTGCAAGACTTAAATTAAGAAAGTTTTGCAATTTATAAATAATTTTAATTTCTTTTATTTTGTATTTTTATTATTATCTTTATTTTTGCTATTTTTTTTGCGCTTTTCTTTCTTGAGTTTTTTATTTTAATTTGTTTTGTATTATTATTATTTTTGCTTTTGCTCTTATTTTTATTATTATTTCTTAAATTAATTTTGTTATATCTAGAGATTCTTTCTTTTTTATATATATTTATATTTGTTCTTTAATCTACTTAATTACAATTAATTTGTTATATATATCTTTTTCTCTTTAGCTAGTATCTTATAATATTTTGTGTACTTTTTGTTCTTTTAATCTTCGAAATTTAATTAATAAGTCTAAGTCTTCAAATATATAACTTATTCGATTGCGTTATAGTTGTATCTTATCTAAACAATTTTATAAGAGAAATAGTTTAGCGTAATCGTTGAGTCGAGTTTCAATTCAATTAGGTTAACTCGCTTAATTCTAATTCTAAAGTTAGGCAAATTTCCTAGCTTAATAAAATAAGACGAACGAAGAATGCGCATCGAGTGTTTAATTCGATTCACTCGATCACGTGACGTCACGTAACGCGCTAATTATATGCGATTAGCGTAAATCCTGCGCTAGCTCAATCGAGTTAGCGTGAATCCTGCGCTAGCTTAATCGTTTTTATTAGCGAGATAAGATAAGATAAGATAAGATAAGATAAGATAAGATAAGATAAGATAAGATAAGATAAGATAAGATAAGATAAGATAAGATAAGATAAGATAAGATAAGATAAGCAAATGTTAACGCGACGAAGTTAGCTTGAATTCTTGACATTGACTCGACAAAACTCAATTCTAAGATCGAATTCGCGTCTTAATCTTGATCTAATTCTACGAGATTCAAGAGAAGAAGTCGAATTGAGAAAAAAGTGTTCGACTCAATTTAACGATTACACTAAAATAGCTTCTTAAGTCTTAATTTAATTTGAAAGCTAATTGCTTTTATATAAGAGAAAAAAATTAATAAAAAAAATCTAATAACGCAAAGTTATCTAGTCAATTTAGCGCTTCTTCTATAATTACATTTTTGTATATTTTTCTTAATAACTATTATGTTTAAGCTAGCAATTAATGAATTATATCTTATCTTTTACTAAAACGCAATAAAGTATCTAATTAAGCATTTTTATATATTAAGAAATTTTGTTTTGTTAATAAAAAGATTGATTTATTAAACTATATATATAACTAAAGTCTTTTTGTTTTTCGGTAATTTTTAATTGTATATTGCAATAATTGCTTTTTTGTTCTTTTGTATCTTAATAATAAACAACTTCTATTAAGAAACTACTAGATAGATTTCTCAAGTTTGTAATAAAGTATTTTTCGATAAATAATCTTACTATTACTATTGTTTTTCGAGACGTAAAAAAGAATTAATTTAAGATAATATCTATATCTTGTATAAAGAATCTTCTTGTATATAAAGCTAAATATTATACGTACAAACGTTTAATCTATAGATTATTTTATATATTATATTATTAATAGTAGATAAAAATTCATGTCTAGAATTGTCTAGACAATAAATTTGAAAATTCTAGCAACAATCTTGACGTTTTGTTGTTAAATTTTGTTTATTATTTTTGTAATTCTCTTTGTTAGATTTTTTGTAAGTCTATCGTAGATTGGTCGCGTCAAGTTGGGTCATCGAGTTCGAGCCAAGTTCTCGACTCGCCAAGACTCGATTTAGGTTAAAAATCTTGACTCGAGTATTTGGATTGAGTCAAAGGGTAGGTATAAAGTACTTAGCGTATAACTCGGCTCGACTCGTCAAGACTCGAAAAATTTAGATTATTTTTGAAAAAGTGCATTAATCAACTTAATCAAATTGATTAATTTAATTAATTTGTTTATAATATTATATAGTAATGCATTTAGGTAATGCATTTGTACGTTATTTGTGCGTTATTATTTTTAAACTATTTTTAGTAATTCAAATAATGCGAATTTTTTTAAAAATAGAAAATCTTGGCATTTTGACGTCATTTTCGATTGCTTGGCGGGTCGATCGAGCCGGGTCAAGAAATCGTTGACCTGGGTCGATTCCGAGCCGGGTCAAGAGGTTGGTATCGAGTATCTGGGTCGGGCCAGAATGTTGGTACCGAAACCCGGCCCGGCGGTCAGTCTAGTCTATCGCTATTAGAAGTATATTACGTCGAGCAACAATAAAAGATTTGCGAAGAATTGTCGCTATTCTATCGATTACGATAGAGAACAACAAAAGGGAGACTTCGCTTGCATAAACTGCTGCTAGCAAATCGACATTATTGAGATTACTAACAAGTAATCAAGCGTTGTTAGCATAGCTGATTGTCGACGATCTTGATTCATCGCTTTCACTATGTCGAGAATCGATATCACTACAAGAAGACAAGGTGTTTGATGCCCCAACGCCAGATCGCTTCGCAAATCCCTTCGAGAGCGACACCCACACCTGGCCTATGTGTTCGATAGTTTATAGATCGGCAATATTACCTCAAATCAATAAACAAACATTGCGAAATTGTTGCTCGTGGCCGCTGATTAACCTGTTCAAGTTTAACTTTAAGAGTTGGCATTCTCTCAAACAGACAACGGTATGTCTGCTGCGGAACCCCGACTTCTCCCCGACACTAGCTTCTGCACAAGTCCTTGGTCTGACTCTAGACGTAACGTATCGATTGGTATATAGTCTCCACAGTGTATATATGCGCATCCGTAAATCCAGCGAAAACGCGAAAATGAAGCTGTTAGTGATTTGAGATGAGAAGCTGGAGAGAAGAGGAGTGCATTCAGCCAACCCATCGCCCCAGCCCGAATCCATAATCGCTTCCCCCATAGTCTGTCCAGCTGCAACCCGCCAACGAAGCCCTAACAGCGTAAGCGTATAACTCATAGTTCGACGCAACTTTCTCCGGCAGGTTCCTGGCATCCAATCCAGGTGTATCTCTCTGCGCCGCCAACGCGGTGGCACAGTCAAAATCATAACATCCCATTTGTCGCTGGCCGGTATGGGCAGTGGTTATCAAATAGCCATCCCCGACTATGAGCTTGTTGTTGATCCAGGGCACGTGAGAGAGTTCATGGAGGAGGGTCCCTGCTTGGTCGATGTCTCCGCCCTGGGTTTCGAAGCGCTTGGCAGGGTTGAGACACTGGTTGGAAGCTGGATAGTAAAAGAAGGCGGGGCAGAGAACCATCACGGCTTGGCTGGCGGCGTTAAAGTTAAATTTCGCAATATGGCCGGAGTAGCAGGTTTCAGTCTGGCGGAGAGGGTCGCAGTAGACGGAGATACCTTGTGCGTTGCTCTTGGAATCCCACTTCGCAATGTTGTCGAACACTGCGCTCACTTTGGCCTTGACGGTAGCGTCGCCGTTAAAATATTGAGTCCATAGAACATCGTAAGGATTATCCCGAGCACTTGCAGCTAGCGATCTTGCGTTCTGAACAGCGAACCGGAGGAGTTGCTGTTCTGTCCTTGTGCATTGCTGTGCCGCAGCGGCGATCTGACCCAGAACTCCACCAAGATTTTGCCTTGCTACATGCCGGAAATGTATCTGCCTAGATACAGATACCGAATGATCCAAATCCTTGCGACGGGGCTTTAGGCTGCGGGTTCTCTTCGGAACATTTGGTGGAGCAGCATTGTCCGAATAACAGGGGACGCCATTATACGGACTTCCACCCAAGCCATACGCCCAATGAGCGATAGCCAGCTGTACATATGTATCAGCGTTCCGGCGGGGATCCCAGATAAGGGAGCCCCTCAATTGTTGACAAGCAGGTGATCCGTACACGCTGCTATCAATCATAGTCCTGACGACGTTGTTGAGCGTCAACAATAGATGAAACATAACGTGGGACGCTGCATCGCCGAGTTGCCTTGCCGAGTCGGTGCTACAAGGTGCTGGTGCTCGTCCCAAATTCCTCGCAGAAGGGCAAAGCGTGATGAAAGCATCACCTAGCCAAGAGGGTGTTGAAGAATAGCCTAAGATGTTGGATTCTGAACTACACAAGCCCAATCCATCAGTACAGTAGACATCAACGTGAGGACTACTTCCACTAGTGGCGTTCACAAGCAATGAGCCGACGTCGGAGACATTTCTATGCTCTTCGGCGTTAAAGAAATCCGCGAAAAGAGTACTGGTGGCATTGTTGGCTGCAAGGTATACAGACTTGGCGTATACACCGGCATCAAATATTGCGTTTGAGAGATCGCTGAAGTTCTGGGCCTGGCAATCGGCGGTTTGAACATGAATTCCATCTGGTGGACTATGATACCCAGTCTCAAGATCCACAAAGATCGGAAAGTACAACGTTCTTTTGAAAGGTTTCGAACTCAGGTTGATGTCTTGAAGACCAGCTGCTGAAAAGTCTCCGAATCTCGGTGTTTGCACTGTAAAATCTGCGGCTGCTGCAGGGGGGATCTGATATGATCCGGAATGCACAATTCCTTTGAGAACCAGTGGGAGTTGAACCTTGACGACCTTTGGCAAGCGTGTAGTTGGCCCACTTGGAATATTTTGTAAGGATTGGCGCAAGTCGAAGGTCCTCGTGAGATTCTGACCTGGTAAGAGATCGTAAAAGTCGTCATTGGTCATCCCTGCTCGCATGGCATACGTTGACGCCAGTTGCACCGGATTGTTCTGATCATCGAAGACGCTGAAAGAGACAGGTAGCTGGGTTGCATTGTCGAATATGTTGTTCCACGCCAATATTGAGATAGTGTTGGTGGTAGGGTTGACTATGGTAGCCGTAACAATGAAAGGATTGCCAGGACTTGTGATCGTCCCAGTCAATTGCCCGAATGTGCCCGGCAGCAATAATTGCGTTAGAACACACAGCAGCCATTTGAACCTCCGTTCCATGATGAGAGAGTGTGAACGGTCAGCTGACGCTACTGGTCAGGAATGAGTAGCGGATAGTACCAGGATATATACTTTCAACCAAGCCATGAGTCTACAGTCAGACTGACGGGCTGCAAAGCCGATCCGCCTTTCCATCGCACTGATACTACAAGGTGATAGCTGCGCATCAGGCACAATGTGCCAATGCGCGATAGCCGCAAACTTCGTAAGTGTTTCAAGAGCTCCGGCCACGGCTTACTGGAAACGGTTCTTCCGACGTATACGACCTCCGGAAAGCTAGCCTCAGACTCTTGTGGAGCTTCATGGTAGGCATCTTTGGTGTATCAGACTAACCAAAGTTCGCACGCCTCGAGAGAACAAGCCTGGAGGGAAAACCCTTGCCTCAGACCTCAGACCTTATGCTTACTTATTATTTCGCATCACCACTATATATCACGTGCAATTGCTGAATCCAGTAAGGTAATAGCTGAATTCGATATTGTGCCAAGCAGGTTTCTATGCCGCAGCCGGGAAGGTGCCAAGGTTTTGGTGGGGCTATTACACAAATCGTGGTTTTTCGCGCAATTGAATTAAAATCTCTTTTATTTGTTCAATTAGCATGCAATCGTAAAGCTTTTAGTATATCTATATAGTTAATATTCTTCTCTATTTTCGTCTCGTCGTCGATAATTCCCTTGATCTCTCTCGTCGTCGTCGCTATAAACAAGTTTGTCAAAACAAAAAAGCTCTTTAAAAAGATTGTCGTTGTTGTCTTTAATAATCTTTTGTTATTTGCAAAGTTTAAAGTTACTAAATTGAAGCTTAAGATTAAGAAACAATTAACAACAAGTTTTTTTGCTCTCGCGAAAAGGTTTGCAAGCAAAATCTCTCTTTAACGTCAATATTTATTAGATATTCTTCGATTCTAGCGCAAATTCTAGTATTGCAAATAATAATAAATTCGATAGTAATAAAGATATAAATAATAAGACGACTATAGATACAACAACTATAACAAAGATCTTTTTAAATAAAAAAGATTAAGTAATTGCTAGCAAAATTATTAGTTGTTGCAAACGTTAACTTTCAAATAAGAGATTTAAAATTATACTAGAAGCAAAACAAAATAAATAAAATAAAATAAATAAATTACTTACTCTAAAGAATTATACGTTAATTTATATTTTTGTTTTCGACAATAATATTTTCTTTAAACAAGATAATAAATTGATTGTTATTTGTAAGATTAATAATTAATTCTATATAATAATTTAAATTTGTATACAAGATAAAACAAGATTATATATTAAAAATAATGAAATTTTGTGCTATAAACTAGAATTAGAGATAATAATTATTTAAAAAGATTAGAAGTTTAATTAAAGATTAATTTTAAAGCTTAAAAATAATTTAGATTAATTATTTAATATAATTTTGCATATTAAGAAGTACTTTTGTTTACAATTTAAAAAACAATAGATACTAATATATATTTTGTTCTTATATAATAAAGTTGAATTAAATATACTTTTATTATATTTAAAAGAATTTTCTTTTTCAAAAAAGTTATTTTTTGCAACAATAATTAAGACAAAGATTGCAAAGAACAAATTAATTCGCAAAATATTAATTGCAAATCTACTTAAAAGCAATAAGATTACAATAATAAAAAAGATTGTAAATATATATAAATGCAAGAATTGTAAATATATAAACAAAAGTAAAGAAAAATATTATTTAAGTAATAACAAGTACTTTAAACTTAATTAAGAGAATGTTAATAACTAAATTAAAAAGCATACAATTAAACAATATATACTTAGTAAATCTTTTAACTATATTAAATATTAATGTGAGATAATCGAACTTAATAGCAATTTGTTTAATAAAAAAGATATATTAAGAGCAAAAAGGTAAACGTTCTTCGATACTTCTACTTTTGTTTCGATATCTACTTTATTAATTAGTGCTATATTTAATTTTATAAAAACGATGCTCGATTTATATTTTATAAATATAATAGAGAATTGCGAATGCAAACAAGAGACTAGAATTTACAAATATAAGTAAAAACATTAAAGAGAGCTCAATTTTAAACAAGAATATATTAAGAAACGTTATCGCAAACAACAAACAACTAGTAATATAAATAAAGAATATTTTTGCGATAGATTTAGAGCTTACACATGTTTACTTAACGTAAATAACAATATTTTTGTCGCTTTATTAAGCAATTTTGTTAGAATACTCTTTGATAAATTTATTATAATAGACTTTGTTAAATAGATTGTTCGCGAGAAAGATCTTGCTTCTAAAAATACTCTTTGCAATACAATATTAAAGACAAGTAGCGTTCTAAACAAGCAAATATTTATATTGCAAATAATTTAAAGTTAAAAATTAAATACTAAATAATAATTATCGATTAATATATTGGTTAAAATTGATATTATTTTTGTTTGCAAGATTAAATTTTACAAGAATTATTTAAAGATTAAGCAATCTAATAAGAAAACAATTAATGCTAGCTTTAATAATGCAATACAAGATATAAATAATAAGTTAAGTCTTCTATTCTTTTGTCTATATTATCGTCTATTTTTCGAAAATGTTTATATTGATATTTGTCAACAAAAATACGTATTTTTTTGTTAGTATTGTTTAGAGAAGAATTTTTAATTAGTGTAATCGTTGGATCGAATCGAACACATTTTTTTTGTTCAACCCGAGGATTCGAACAGACTTCTTCGTTTAATTCGAAGCTAAATTAATTAATTGCGCTACGCAAACTAGTTTAAATCGAGTAATTGTTTTTTTGTTTAAAAGCACGCTAAATTTTCTACAGAACAACGTAATTTAAATAAAATACGTATAAAATACAAGAAAGTTATAATTTTTTTAAAATTTAAGATTTTTTAAAGTTAAGCTTCTCGAGCCCGATTACTTAGCGATTTCCTCGCGAAATCGAGTTCAACAATTAGGCTATTTTTAATAATAGTAATACAACTTAAAAGCATTAATTATTGCTAGCAATATTGCAAATCGACGAAGTTTAATTACTTAAAACTTAGCGTTACAAGTATTAAATCTTAAATTAATATTAATGCAATCTTCGACAAAGTTGCATAAAAATTTCGAATTCTTTCTCTAAGTATATATATACTAATTTACAATTATTGTTGTTGCAAAATCTTAATTCTTATATATTTGTTTATCGATAAAATTAAGGAAATCTATAAATAATTAGACTACAAATTTTGAAAACTATGCAAACAATTAAAATAATATTAGATATATTGTATTGCAATTGCTCTTAAAGAGTCTTATAAACAAAACTCTAATAAATTCTTCTTTTATAATGCAAATATAAATACAAATATTGATTATCTCTTTACAATAGACTTTTTCTTTTACAATTAATAAGAACAAGACTTAAAATAGCATATTGAAGTATAGAGACACAAACAAGAACAAGAATTCGAATAATAACTTGCTTAACTATATAAAGAAAAAGAAATTAATACAAAATATATAAGAACAATTAGAGATTAAAGAAATTACAAATTACGAAGCTCTTGTTTAAATATCTAGTTATATATATTATTGCAATACAAATAGTCTATTTTTGATATTCTAAAAAGTCTATTAAAGTTATGTCTTTATTCTTGTGTTAAAATACTCTTTTTCAAGAATTTCTCGAATATCTTGTAGTTTTTTGCGCGTTGTTTATAATGTTTTATTTATTTTTTAACTATTGCAAAGAAGATTTTAATAGAATTAAAGTTGCAAAAGTATAGAGAAAGAAACGTTAATATAATGTCAATAATATTATATATTTCTTGAAGCTTTTTACTCTTGTAAGCAAAGACATTATTTAAATAGAGCATTAAATTAAAGTCTTTGTTAATTGTTAATATAATAAGTAAAAGAACATAACTACGAACAAAGTTATTAAAGATTGTTTACGTAATAGATCTATAATAAATAATTTAAACAATATATTCTTTGATTTTAAATATCGACAATATTAATTATTTCTTTAATTATTTAAATATTATATGCATCTTTGTTTCGCAATCTTGCGACAATTACTTGTATTTTCTATTGTTAGTTCTTTCGCAAATAATCTATTTATTTAGAAATATTAATTATTATATCTTTTACTTATATAATTGTATTTGTTAAATATTGTATTGCATCTAATTTTTTTGCAAAGCGCAACAAAAGAATTAAAGCATCTATTAATATACAATTATTAAAGCGTTTATATATTGACTTTTTTATATATTTATCTTTTTCTTCGAAGCATTCTCGCAATAGTTTAAATATCAATAATAATATTAAATCTATTATACAAATAAAGATATATTTTGTCAAGATAAACAATAAGACAAAGATTGATATACTTAAGAAAGCCATTTTTTATTGTTTTATCAACTAATTTAGCAAGATTTCTTCGATATTAAAAAGCGACAACAAAGATATACAATTTGATATTATATTTTATCTTGCGTATTTAACGTTTAAATACACTCTCTAGATGCAATATTTAAGCAATATTTTTATCAATTTTAATGCGATCAACTATTGTAGTTCTTTGATTATCGATTAGAACAAACGCTATAGCAAGAAGAAAATTACAAAACATGCAAATTATACGATTATACTAAAGACTTTAGATACTATCTAATTAAGATACTAATTAAATAGGTAAAAGAGATTTTAATTCAATTGCGCGAAAAATTATAATTTGTGTAATAATCTTATTAAAATCTTGACATCTTCTTGGTTGCAACATAGAAACCTGCTTGGCACAATAAGATAATAGAACTTTTTTTTCGCATAAGATCTAAGAGCGAAACCTCGAAAATCTATTATTCTTGAAAATGAAATTTCGACGTTATATTCGCTATGCAATAGAGTCTTAATTATTATATTTTACATTAATTAGATTACGTTCGTTGCTAGATTTTAATAAGTTTTATTAATCTATAATCAAATTATATACTAATAGTGTGTTGTACACGTATGCTAGCATCAAAGCAAAAAAGTTTATTTTTATTTTCAAGAATAACAGGTTTTCGAGATTTCGCTCTCAAATTCTATAGAATAATTATTGTACGAGTGCGACGCTTAACGATGCGACACTTAATGTCGCGACGCATAAAATCGACATTAAGCGTCGCATTATTAAGCGTCGCACTTTAATTTCTGCAAATCGTCGCGTCAAGCGTCGCATTGCTACAACAATTATTCCATAGAACCTAAATACTGAGGCAAGGAAAACTCGTCGATGATGGTTGATGATAAGTGAGCCCTACTCCTATTCACCTAGTAATGCAATCCACCCGGCAATGCAAGCGCTAGTGATTCGAGTGCAAAGGTCAGGGTTATAAGGCTCAACCCTAAGATTTATGCGTCAAAATCACTAGCGGTTGCATTACCGGGTGGATTGCACTTTTTAGGTGAGAAGGAGTAGGTTAAGAAAGAAAGCCGACGCCCCATCAACGTCCCACGGCCACACTACCCTCTCCTCAATACACAATTCCACAATGGCCTCCCCAACCGAAGAACACCCCCACGCCCCCGACCTCTCCGACGAAACCCAAGACTTCCGCTTCCTCACCTCCCTCTCCCTCTCCCAACCCAACCTCCCCCGCCGCGGCGAGAAAGACTTCGAACCCCACGGTACCCTCGCCCAATCCTCCACTCTCGCAGTCTCTCGCGATGCCATGCATGGCGCCATCTCGCATTTTCGCGTCCAGAATCCTAAGAGTGCGCTTGCGGGGGTGTTTGACGAGGCGAGCGGGATGACCAGCGTGGAGCTGCCGAGGGGGCCGCATGTTAGGACGATGGGGAGGGAGGTGGGGGGGAGGTGGATGTTGTTGCCGGAGGAGGCGCTGTATCTTGTGGAGAGGGGGAATTTGGATCTGAGATGGCGGGTGGGGGAAAGGGAAGAGGAGGGGCTGCCGATGAGTTTACAGGCCGCTTATACGTTTTTGGTGGGGGCGTTAGGGTTGACGGTGGAGAGATTCAATGTGTATGCGGGGTTGAAGAGGAGTGGGTATGTGGTGCTGAGGGGGCCGGCTTGGTATGATGGGGACGAAAAGGCGGTTTATCCGGCGCCTAAGGTGTTGGTTGAGGATAAGAGAGGCTGGGCGAGGTGGTGGAGCATGTTGTTTGGGGGGAAGCCCCAAAAGCTTTCGCCATTCGGGCCTTTGGTGGGTAATGGCTTGTATCGGAGCTATAATGACGTGTACCGTCTGCTGTCCATCATACCCTTACATGATCCGACTCTATCCACGGCTGGCGAAGCTTCCCAGACGCGCGAACCTAGCTCTCTTGCGGAGAGTAAAGGGGTGCGGCCTCTGCGACCGTGCTTCTACATCTGGAAGCCCAATTCCGTCTTCAAGAAATCCGCCCCTGGTCCTCCAGACTTTCGCGTCGCAGTCTTGAATGCTCGGGAGGATTCTTTTCCATCTTTGGAGCAACTGGAAGGCTTACTACAGAGTGTGCCCTATAACTGCCCACCGGCAAGCATGGGTCAGCCTGGGCAGCGGCTTAAGCACGGCTATCGGAACGTTATTCTGGCAGTCGTAGATCAAGGAGTGGTTAGCTATCTACGGTTCGCGGATGCGGGCTTTGGGAAGGAGAAGATATATGAGAGATCGGGTAGAGGTGGTAGTAAGAGAGGCGGAGGTGGTGGAAGAGGGAGGGGTAGAGGAAGGGGCCGTGGCAGATAGAGTCAAAGACTGTTTGTTTGCACAATGGGAGCGTCGCTACATGTACCCGCCAAAAACCAGGTCGAGCACTCCCTGAAACATATAGGAGGCTGGACTAAAGTGCGACGGAATCATCGATCTACCATCATCTATAGACGTTCAACTCATGGAAGAGAAGAAGGAGAACGCATATGCTCAAATGGGTGAACACTTTATTGAGGAGAAATAGACAACCGGGCGAAAGGTACGGCGGTGGCGTACGTATAGATCAGTCGTGTTCGACACAGAATCCAAGTTCAATCCGTAGAAGCCTCGCTCTTCACCTGGGGTTCGCCCACGGTAAAATAGATTTCCAAACGGCTATCAATATCCCATGTGATCTTATTTGCAGTGAAGTGCCTTGTCGGTGCCCAATTGTATCGCCAGATATGCCACCTCTTTGAATCTTCCCCTCCCCTCAATCTGGTAATTCGCAATAGGTGCTTTTCAAGCAGCTGTCTGCTTCGTAAGCATTATACCAAACCTGGGCGTAAGGAATGCATACGTTGTCTCGATCAAGCTGGTGGGCAAAAGTCAGCACTCAACATAGATCCATTCCGTTCACTACGTCAAGCGTACTGTCAAGAAAATCCGCCGCCACTATAAGCTGCAGCAATTGCTCCACTGGTAGCTCCATATCCGGCACGTTCTTCTCCCCTCTGTTTTTCAACTTGTAGTAGAAGAAACGACAGACTGTGTCTAGCACATCTCCGCTACCGTTCTGATCAGCTCCCGATGAGGTTCACAAGCGAAGGACTGATGAGTCAGGGAGTGCATCGGAGACGAATGTGAGAGCTACGTGATGTTCGCTTCTTGGGTTTGGTAACGGCCTTCGATTGCTTCAATGAATTTGTCTAGAGCACCCCAGCAGAATCAGTAACCTAGCGCCGCTGACCAACTAACAAAGGCGGGAATAGGGACAGGATTATCGCACTCTTAGGATCAAATGCAGAATTCAGGTGGCCAGAGATATTCGCGGCTTCGCGGCGAATGATGAACTCGAAGCCATCGTAGGATACAAACCTGACGTACTCGGACAAGGACTCGTCAGCAGACATGGCGCTTAGCTGAACATGGAAGCATAAACAAAGCGCCGTAATACGGTGAAAGCGCGCACGGAGTACACTGCTGGATTGGGACGACTTTCCTCCTTCATAGGGCTGAGGCGCCAAGCAACACAATGGCCACAGTTCGTAACACCCCGGCTGCACCAGCTGTGTAGTACATCTAACTATAAAAAGTAGGTATTGTACTTTACTGACTTCTTGGGAAGTAGGATTTGCGGTCCACTAAGATCAATTTCCTCAGATCTGGCAAAACCAAGTATTTGGGCCTATGTATGTTCTTCAATGACACTGCTTATGGCCCAATGTGTACCCAAGAATGCTATGTGGCACTCCTGGGGCATGAAAGCATGGTCACTTAATCTGGCGACCTTCCCCATAAAGGCGGGAGACCAGCATATACTTCCTGCTTTCCCATTGATCAAAGCTCATGCTCTTCTTATATGTCAGTAGAAGAGGGATCGGATGTCATGAAAATATTGTATAGTCTCTTGCTGGCAGCCGGTCCGATTCGTCTGTCCGAGAGCGCCCCATTTTTGTTTGTCGTTTTCTTCATAGTGATCTAATCAGCAACGCTTCAAATTTGAGGCTTTGTGGCCTTACTCGGACGTCCTCGAGAGCAAGTGGACCATGACCATTTAATCCTCGGGCAAGGCTCATAATGTTCGGACACTTGGTAGCTATACCATACGCCATCGGCACCGTGACCCGGGAGACTTCCTGGAGCATCTTCACGAACGTATCATCTGCATCATCGCCTGTCTTGACCTGACCACTTTCCATACAGAAGGTCGTGTCCATGAGCATCTTGTCATGCCTAAATCTTTTAGCATGTGGGCAACTCTACTGCGTAGTTTGCACTCACTTGTATGGAATCAAAGATATGTGCTGTGTGAAATTAGCTACCCACTCAGCACTCTCGTGTGGGGTGGCTGTATGATGAATCAAGCAATTGTTCATGACTTGCAGTTGAAGCAGCGCGTCCTCGATTAGATCCTCTTCCACATATACCTCGGGCTTCTGCTTTCCTCGAGAAGCACGGTGGCTTGCAGAAGCTGCGGTGGCCTCGTCTCTCTGAACTTGGTCCAAGACTGCGGTCCGATACTCCTTGTCGCGAAGGTTCTTGTTCTTGCGCATCCATGCGTTGAACCCCTCGATGAGGTAGATAGGCGTACAGCCTACGAAATTGGTTTTAAATCTTCGAATATGCTCCGCCAGCGTCTTACTATCCACGTCTGAAGAAGCTGCTGTGGCCAATTTGATGAACTCTTTGGCTGTCATTAAACAGAGGGCATGTCTTTCATCCCGAATTTCCTTAGGTGTCGCTACACGATAACCTTTTCCCTCGTCAAAGTATGAGTCTACTCTCCTCCTCCATCGGATCACGTTCAATACCGGACTTTGATAAGTGTTGATCTCGATGTCCAAATTTTTGAGGAATTCTCGGATTTGGTCCTCTACTCTTTGCCCTTCAATTGACATTGGCAAATCGACAATCATCTCTTTGGATGTTTCCTTCTTGTCCTTCCTTGCTTTATTTACCTCGCACAGATCGGCCGCTCGTTGCCTCGCTCTAGCCTTTTCGTCTCGTTCTATTCTTCTCTTCTCCTTTCCCTCCTCCTTGTCCCTAGCCTTCTGTGCGACTTTTTCCACCTTGGCTTCTTCCCTCTCGCGGGATCTGACGAGCTTTTCCTCCTCGGTAAGGGTTTGCTTTCTGACGGCCTTTGTCCGTGGCTGCGTTTCTTCTTCTTCACTGCTGGCATCAAACAAAATCGGTTCCTGTCGTCCTTTGGGGGATATAGATTGTGGTTTCGATGGTGCGGGCGCGGCGGACATGAATTTAGAACCAGTATATCTCTTCGAAGCTAGAGGATTCTTCAGCTTTGCCAGCAGAGCCGCCGTTCGGCCTGATATGGAAGAGGCAAGATCTGGTGGCGCTGCCGAGAATGCATCCTCTGGTAGGCTTTCTTCCGGATCGTCCCAGTTGCCGTCTCTCCATAACACATTGGAAGGAGGTACCAGGACATTGTTGATATCAGCGGATGATGTGAAAGTAATTTCATCCGAGACCGTCGTCGGGTGCTGCCTATCAGAGACTTTGGTGGTCAAAAGTGCCCGCTTTGGCGACACCGGCCGACGATGGGTATGGTGCGTAGACGGAGTCATATCTCGAGCTTCGCCAATCGATATTTTGCTCGACTTGCGTCTCTTCGGCGGATTCTCTTTCAGACTGCTCGCATCGTCGATGCCGTCGATGCCATCCGGCAAGTACATAAAGTCCTGCTTGGCTTTGGCTGTCTTCGCATCTGCCTTCGGTGCACGTACTTTCGATCGTGAAGGCTTCTCATCATCGGTACTGAGGCTCAAATCTATCAGAATCTGGGCAGCCATATCGTCACAGGAGAGTGCATCAAGCAAAAGAGTCTCTGACAAGCATTAACAACAGAGACAACAGAGATTCCAGAGCTTCAAGAATTGGAGTCTTTCGTTAGTGCGTTGCTAAGGAAGGGCCGGCCTTCTTATCGACGCCACGAAGCAAAGCGATGGTGCTTGTCTAAGACAAGCACAATGGTCAATAAGTATGAAGTAAAAATATCTAAGAGATGCGTCACACCAAGAGAGCCAGTCGGTGTCACTTCGGCGATGACGCGAAAGCACGTGATCGCTATCTACTTACACCAACATTTGAGATTACTCTATGGCGTGTGATCACCGCGTTGCTTAGCAGTAAGGTAAGGTAGTCCATGGAAGACGAGTAAATCTTTCAATACCATACTAAGATCGCACGGAGGCAGGGCTTGTTGCATGTTTGGACTCGCTCCAGCCTTGTCAGGTCACGGCGAGATCCCACATCCGGCTCTTGCCCCTGAGAAAGAAAGGCCCAGCATAATGTTTGTTAAAGTATTGCTAGACTATTTTGAAGCTGTGCGAACAGGTACTAGCCCATGTGGCGTTAAAGCTTGGAGATTAAGAGTTGCCCAAGGCACGCCCATCGACGTTCGATCAAACGTTCATTCAGATTCAATGGTTTCAACCGAGCCAGTCGCCCTCGCCATGGGTACCGTATCAGCGCCCAGGATCCATAATTCCACATTAAGCTTCCTCGAGATTCGTCTCTTCAACCAACTTCCAGACCCATGTACCTTTCTCGTCTTTGAGCAAGTAAACCCAACCGCCTCGTTTCTCGTCGTACACTCGATCAGCTACCACCAAGGGGATCGCGAAAATCTTCGTTCTCATTTTGACTCGACGATCAACATCGTATTTGGCCAGCATTGTTGGCTCTACGCTTGTCAATGGTACGACGAAGTCTTGCTGCTGTGGGAGTCCAGGCGTTGGTGAACGAGCAAGCTTTCCTCCTGTGCTGGCTATCTCTGCCATCTTGGCTCGACACCTGGACTCATAAGTTACCTAGCAAGGAAGATCAGTATGACCTTAACAGCAAGCGTAAGGGACTTACTTGGTCTGGTGATTGAGAGAACGTTCTCTGTTCGAAGTTTGTGACGATCTCTATTTCTTGTAGGACGTTCATCCTAGCCGGTAACAATCGCAATTGCGAAAACCTTGAGATGGTGAGCATGGATTACCTTTGGCTGGGTGCTTGAACCTACAATTGACAGGCAGCATCTATTCTTTGCGAGGCAGGTACCGCAGCTTGCCAACCTTCTCCAGGCTGCTGCGATTTTCGGGCGTTGATGATATGCGCGATCCGTTCTTTGCCTTGTTCCCTATCCATGATTGTTATCCTTTGGCCTTCTTTGTTAGTAGTATCTGAATCGTTACGGACACCGCTATTTTCTATAGCTGCGGATGAGTCGGATTGGTCGGACGCGGATGCGTTCGACTCGCTCGAACCACCATCACTCACGTCCGCGTCCTCTTCCCCGCGAGGTAGGCAGAAGAGGGCGAGCTCTTGCGAATGACGAGCTAGGTGCCGAGCATACTGATTTCCGGCTTTCGATGCGTCGTTGCACAGTGAGCAACTGACTTCACTCCTAAGTAATTCTCGGAGTCAGCATTCCTCCTTGCAGTCAATGCAATGAGCAGAGGTGCATGCGTTGAGAGCGATACTGCTGAGACATATTTCAAGCGTCTTAAAACGCTCAGAAAGGGGCAAGGGATGCTCAGACATCTACTTACCCAGGCAGCGCATTGCGCTTGTTCAGTGGGCTCCCGGGATGGGCAACCATCATATGGTCGAGCCATTGATGGCTTGTCGGATACAATCTGTGGGGTGTCATACACTCTAGATCTATACAAACATACGGCTGGAGATCCTGGAAAACGTGTGCGATCCACGACCTTGTATTATGAATTGCTATCGTGGAGTAGCAGTACGGACATTCGAATGAAGCGCCGTTTTCTGAGGCTCTCGGGGGAGACGGTATCATTACGCTATTCCCAGTCATCGAGGATGTTGAATACGATGTTTGCGAGACTCCAGCCTGAGAATCTTCGTCACGGAACACGGCACTCCAAGCCGAGGCATCTGTAGAAACAGTGTCGGAAAGGACGTAGCCATCGCTATCGCTGGTAGTATCATCCTGGACCTGGGATTCCTGAACGTCTTGGTTAACGTCCTCAGCTTCGGAAATAAACTTGGCTGCATGAGTTCTTCGATGTTTCAGATATGTCCGTCTCCGCGTAATCGCATTCGCAAGTCGAGAGACTAGCGCAGGATCCGCCCTGGGGAACTTGTCTCTCACGTGGTTATAGTCAAAACGAGCGAATGCGGCAGCTTCGGCGGTTCTTGCTCCAACGAGAAGATCGTGCTGTGCTGGATTCCGCACTAACATGGCCATCCGGAAAAGACATCTTATCATATTGGCAACGCTCCGCCGGAGCTCTTCGATTTCTGACGGTATCTCATCCTCGTCAGAATGTTCGTCAACAAATACTTCGTCGCCATCATCGTCACGCACTTCAGCTAAAATGATTCTAGCATCCTGGATTCTTCGATGCAGCGCTTTCAACAACTCAACAATTTGTCCACGAATGTGGGAGGCATCCCGAAGCCTCAGATCCAGATACGATTGCCCTGTTCTATGTGTTCGAGGGGCGTCGATGTTCGATGCCCATAGACGCAAGCGACCTAATTCATCTTGCCATGCTTGGACGGCAAGTCCTTCTGTTTGTGCTATCTGCGGATCTCCTGCAAATCGGAGGAAGTCGTCGAAGCTCGCGAAGCATGCAAGCAGACATTGCGAAATCGTATCTGTCATCGAGGCAGCTGCCGTGACGGATCTTCATTCGGATTGAAAAGCCATCGTCAATCCTGTCGAAACCAAACCTCGCACGGCTTGGTTCAAGCGCTTGCTCATCCTCGTTGTGTGAAATGCAATGACCATATACGAACGTCCCAAGCAGCCCCTCCAAGCGACCAGCTAAGCCCGGGATCACGAATCCGACAAAAGACCGTGGGCTGGAGAGCATTCGGTCCAAATGCCCTCCAAGTCCGAGGGTGATCCGCCTGCATGAGTAACCACCAATCATTGCGATTCCACATGTGCCGTCCATGCAGCGAACCCCTCAGCCTGTCACACTGCTCTCCGGTAATCCATTACGTCAATCATAAGGGCCTTCCAACAAGAAAACGCCCTTTCGACCAGTAAGCGAGTTGATGAACGTTGACCACATCGTCGGATCAATTTGCTACTTTTATAACTATAGAAGAATCTATTCCACTCTTTTACCATATTATCAGATTAGAGAGCGTGATCCTCAGGTCATGCTGACTGGAGTCGAGATTGCAGGCCTCGCGCTTGCAACATTTCCGATCGCCGTCGATGGTCTCAGGCGGATGGTGGAGGGTGTGGAGACAATCAGATACTGGAGGCGGTATCGGGTCAAGCTCGAAGACTATGCTTGCGATCTTGAAGCCGCAAGGGTCTACTACCTTGATACGCTAGAGGAACTGTTGATGGGTATTGTAGAATCGGACGCCGAGCTAGCAGTCTTGATTGATGAACCAGGAGGCATTGCGTGGAGAAAACCCGAGTATGAGGGAAGCCTTCGACGACGGCTAGATCGGTCCTACGATACATACCTACACATATTGAACAGGATGCGCAATGCGTTGATCGAAATGCGAGAGAAGCTAGGATTCGACGAATCTGGCAAGGTCAGTGATCTTTGATTTCCCAAATCAAGCACCTGCATGCTACTGATGGGGCTCCAAGAGGATCGCACAACCTCTTTTCGCAACCTCGTGATTGTCTGATGATAAGCTTTCACTGGCCTGACTCCTGTTCAAGCGACCAACAATGTCGGATATGGACTTCAAGATCCGTTGATCAATGACCATTCGTTTGCATGGATCATACTAAATCCATAAATCGATATCGGTGCTAAATGTATTCCCAGGTTCTTTGGGATGACTATCCCACAATGTATCGAGAGATGAAGAGGCTGAAGCTTACTCTTTCGAAGAATATCTACGTTGAGTGTCTACAACAAATTGGCAAGGCTAACAAAGACCTCCGCGATTTTACTCATCAGAACGTCTACCTAGAAGCGGTTCGAGTGCAACGCCGGTCAAAGCGTCTGGCGAATGATTGGAAGCTCATCAGAGCTCACGCTGCAAGCTTGTACAAAGCAATGGTGCTAGGTACAAGCTTGAAGTGTCAATGTGAGGATCGTCATCTGGCCAGCCTACGTCTAGATGCAGGATCCCGGACAGAGCCAGAGCAGGATCCGAGTGGAGTTTCACAGCTCAGATTTCGGTTTCTCCATATTTCGATGAGCAAACATGAGGACGGGGTAGGCGTGACTGCGAGGACTTTTCAAGACCTCGAAGTGGTATCGGTGCTAGAAAGCAACAACTCCGCCGATGCTCAACCTTCAATAGAAATCGCGCATAAGTACATTATTGCTCGTCTTGATTCCATGCAAACACGCACTAATTATCGTAGCCTCAACGAAGACTCATCAGCGAGAACTGTTCGCTTTGCGCCCATCGTCCCTTCCACCGCACAAAGAACAACATCAGGCGGAAGGCCAGCCCCTTCTACAGGTGTTCGCATAGTGGACATGTGTAAGCGTGAATTCCCCGCCCTCGAACCTAAAAAACCAATTGGCTTCCTTGTGGATGGGGAGAACGAGATATACAAGCACATTTTCTATCGTACGGGCACCTTTGGATCAGCTTCTACATACTCGCTATCACTTGCAGAGATCCTGACAAGGACAGATGACCGCTCCAGAGGCCGATATTGGTACGTTCCCAGAGGTCACCGTATTAGAATCGCGGCAATTCTAGCATCCAGCGTTCTCCAACTAAACGGAACTTCGTGGCTTGAGAACGAATGGACTAGTGATGATATCATGTTTCACTGGAGGCCCCCACGTCGCGCTGTGGATGAGGACAGCAGTTATGAACATTCTATCCCGGATTTTCAGCAACCATACCTGTCTTGGAAGCAATGCCCAAAAAAATCAAGGACGCCATCCGCAATCAATGTCCCGCGCTTAAGGGCCCATATGATCCGGAATAGGATGCTATTCGCTCTTGGTTTGACGCTTGTGGAACTCTGCTTCGGCAAAACCTTGACGAGCTTGCGGACGGGTGAGGATGAAAATACTAACGAGACTGCTATGAGGTCTCTCGATTCAGTCTATGACGAGATGGGTGGGCAATACGGTGACGTTGTTCGGAGATGCTTGCTACAACCGTTTGATGTGCGGGAATTGCGTCTTGATAACGAGGAGGTGCAACACAAGATATTCAACGATATTGTGACGCCTCTCGCGCAGAACCTAAGAAGCTTTGGTGGGACGCTGGATATCTAAACACACAAAAACTTCAGCGAACGCGCATAACGACAAGAACTCTGCATCAAGTCCTCTGATTACGCATAGATCGATGAGTTGAGGATTCCGAGGAAATCAGTTCCTTCTTCGCTGCCATTCAAATATCCCGTCAAGTCGCACTTTGTGGTCAAGGAGTCTGTTCTGGAACAGGATTAGGCGGCACATTACATGCGTAGCTGTCCTAAAAAGCTATCACGACAAGGGCCCAACAGATGTCAAGATTGCTGCGCTTTCGGCGAAGAGTCGGAGCTCAGCGGAGCATCGAAATTTGAAAGCGGTTGGGGTGGATTAGATCCATCGTCAAGCTTGGCCAGAGCTTGGTGCGCAATCCTACAAGGAGCCAGTCCTCGACAAAATCGTGATAGCGCCGGACTTATTGTATACTGCGGCTGGCCGGCGAGCTGTGGATACATTGGAGATAAGCTGTTGAATGGGCTTCAATGTGGCTAAGCATCCGTATGACTCCAGATGAACCAACAGGACCAGTTTCGTGGATCGCCTACCCTGATTCAACGTGGCAGTCGGTCTCTCGGTAGAGGCAACCTTATCAGGAGCATTGCCCTTGATGTGATGGATAGTTTACTGATCGCTGCATTGTTCAGAGTCGAGACTAGGCAAAGCATCAGACAAAAGCCTTCAAAAGTAGCTTCATGAGGAATCTGGAAACGAGGCAATCGTCACAACGGAGCTGACCCTACCTCGAAAGCTGCGTATATCTAAATTTGGTAGTTCTTTATGGCTTTGCAAGAACAGGCTGCATGAGTCGAACCTTCGCCATCCCTGTCTTAGCCTCCCTGAAGGTATGACAGAAACACTTGAAGTAATAGTTGAATGGTCCGACAATTCGCATGGCTCGGGGTAATTGTGAAACACGGCATTTACAACCAATTATTTGCGACGAACCCACCATAACTGGAGCTTGAAATAGATCTAACAGCTGGTCTATCCGCTGAACGGGACGCTTAGCTTACAGCGCCAATATTCTCCGTTACGGCATGCTCACACAGCCGCAGTAAACTGTAAAGACGCGTTGTTTAAAAGAAGGTATTGCGATTACATTCTTCAAATTCTCATCAAGAGGCCTTCACAGTGATTAGAAGAATGCATCTAGCGAAATCCCACATCCTCTCCGGACTTATTGGGGTTGCTCTTCTTGTACCCAACTGCTACACAAGTCCCGCTGCATTTCCTTCAAAGCATAGCAGCAACGTCTTCGACACTATACTCTCTAACTCTAGGGTCGAATCGTCGAGTTCTAGTAGTACAGAATTGCGTCGCAGCAATGTCGAGTTACTCGCACCACGGGTACTACCCAACTTCGAAGACGACCGATCACGTTCGCTTATGCCACTCTCACCACGCGACATATCGCTTCTGAAGGAGACTCTGCGTGTTATCTGGAACCACTTTCTTCCTTTCGCCGCCTCCCGCCAGGGAATCGCTGCCATGACTGCCTTCTTCTCCGCGATTCCAGAACCCCTCAAGACATGGTCCCTACAGACAGCCAAGCAGGCTCTGTCAATCACTTATGGAGGTCTCAAACTGACTTTCCGCTCTGCTGGAGTCATTGCATGGACCGTCATCGAAGAATTTTTGCAGTCCATGATCGAGAAGCTGAAAGCTGGATTGGCTGGGTTTTTTGAGGTTCAAATTACAGGACCGAATGGCGTTGTGGCTTTTGTTATTGTAACCTTGATAGCAACGGTTTTCAGCAAGATAAACAACGCGCCAGGGGCAATTGGCGGGGGAAATCCGAATCCACACATCCCCTGGGATCCTACCTGGTTGGGTTGAAGTGCATCATGTGGTCGAAATAGCTTCTCTTTGAAAAGAGTCCTCTTTTCTGGTGCCATATGGGAAGGAGAGCAGAGCGGCCGCCCTCGCTCGTCCGATAATAGATCAGTCATAGTGGTCTCGTCCTTTTCAAAGCATGATCGATCCACCAAGATCACTCGTATCTCTGATTCGGCATTCGGGCAATCGGTCTTTGTCTTCTTTCCTCGTGGCTGCGATACGCTCCGATACAAGAAGATGAATCGGGAAATCCATCCGGATCGTGACGATTAGTCTTGGGCTTGTGTCGAGTCTTTGGCCACAATCAAAGTCTATAAGACCTGGTGACTTCAAGGATCGGCCCGGTCGAAGGATAGAGGCGTCAGTCAGGGGCGCTCCAGAAGAAATGAACCCTCCGTCAGAATGTCAGGTGTATAAGTCCAACAATAAGGAGTACCACAACAACACCGCGACCAGTACGAGTTCCCTGCATCTTAGACAGTGCTCAGCGAGGCCCTGAGAAAGCACTCTGCCAACGCAAGGCAAGTCTCGGTATTGCAAACAGAAAAAGGCAGCCGAGGACATTGCGAGAGGCAGCTCAGGAGATTGGTATCTCAGCTCTGGAGGGGCTATCTGTGTTGAACGGAATCTTCGATTCATGACTAAATGGGGAAAGACTACATAATATACATAAGAGTAGCTCGCTGGTAAGTACTCGATCAATTTTACCAAAAGGGTCTAGAATTTCCCCCTTGATGATCTGGGCATAATTAGAGACTGGCATGAAGGAGGGCGACGTACTAGAGAGACCCAAGACTGGGAGCAGCACGCGGATGTATGGTGTATGGTTCCTAACCGGAGAAGATTGAGATCGAATGCACAACGAAGCAGAAAAGCACAGCCGAAGTCAATGGGAAAAGTTAGGCGTCTTCGTAGGTTCTGGCGACCCTTATGGTTGATCGATCATTACCGGTGGCTTCTATCGATCGAGGCAGGCGAGCTGGGCGGTGGCTAATGTGTATGTATGTTGAGTGAGGAACGAAGATGGTTGCATGGAGACTAAGAAAAGGTGTTGAGATTCTCTCATAGGTTGTGTCGATGGCTCGTTGGTGGATGTGACTTAGTGTGGGAGGTTTGGGGTAGAGAAGCGGTGGTGTGGTGCGTGACTTGGTGTTGGGGTGTAAGAGTTGTGCTGTCGGGAATGGTACCGTTGTGTTTGCTTAATGCCCCGCGATGTGCGTTTGTCGATGGTGTCGATGTGGTGGTGCTAGGAGGGGATGAAGAACTCGGTGTGTACTTCAGTCACGAACTAATATCAAAACTTGGAAGGAAGCAAAAGTCGGAGGGAGACGTCTGCGACTTGTACCGAAAGCGGGCGCTGCAATGCGGGAATGAGAGGTATTATCAGAAGGTGTGTGAATGTGCATAAACGCTCATTTCCTTTTGTTGCTGCCTGGTACTCTAAGTAGAAAACACAATTTCTATTAGCATGTCGTAGGTTGCTGGTCCCTGAAGGGCATGGTTGCATAATTCCAGTTGTCGAAAGAGTACGCGAAATGGCTGAAATACAGGCGATAGCTTTGCAAAATTGAAATTCGTATTGACGAAAAAGCGGGAAATTGGCAGGGCAGTGACGGCCCTATACCAAAGCGGCAACACCTTCGATGATATCATTGATATCATCCAAAGACTCTTGTGAATTGGCAGACAAGAACCGTCAAGAGAAGTAGCACCCCACTGATGCTAACGCACGAGACAACGAAATCGAGCAAGGAAGTGTGGACAAGGAAAGATATCGCCAAAAGAGTCATTGTTGCTCGTAGACGGGTTACGGCCCCATCGCTTTCTCAAGGACTGGAACCATCTACTTTATTGGGGAGGTTGTAGGTTTCTGGCCTTGAGATGGTGGCGCTGCGTGGTATTCATTGCGGTGATCATGCTCTTGACTGTATGGGTGTTTTTGTTGATGAATGTGGTCAAAAGTCTGTTGAAGAGTTATAGGGGCTCTTGGCATGTGTAATGATCTGCTCTTATCGTGAAGAAAAGGTTGTTGCTATACTCGACATCTATGGTTTAAAGCAGATGGAGAATTTGAGTTAGTAGCAAGTACACTGGTTACGGTTGTGTTGATGAAATGTGTGGCATTAGGATTATTTGTGGACAGAAAGAGGTTGTAGGGAATAGAAGTAGAGTATGTACGTATAGAAGAGCATACATTAGGTCGACTTTCTGGAAGATGTGCTTGAGGAGCTACATGGGACGAGTACCATGTGTGGAGTAAAAGAGATTGTAGGAAGTGGGAGTAGGTTAGATGTGTTGGGAAGGGCATCGATTATTTCGATTTCGTAGGAGAGGGACTCAAAGATATCTTGAGGTAAGGGAAGTTGTTCCGTATTGTATGATGCGAGCGATCCCAAGGGGTGGTAGAATGCGTTCTCAGGGGTTCATCTGGTGACTGCCAGTGGCTTCTCTGGGAGTCCCAGCTGTGCTGTTTGAGTGAACAAGGCAAACATTTTGGCGTTTTGTCTTTTTTTGAGTATGGGTTCTTATTGGTCGTCCTAAAGGCACTCTTATGGCTTTCCAGGAAGTATGAAGAAACGCTACACCAGTTCTAGCCTCTGAATGGGGTAGTGAAATATCGATACTCCCGTCTTCAGTCAACAAGGACTTCTCCACGAAGTACTGCATCATTGTTGAAAATGAGTTCGTATAGACATAGCAGTATATGTATCCCTAGCAAAGTTTAGAAAGAAGGCGACAATTCTCTAAAGGCGACGGTTTCGTTAGATCGTGAATGACAATGAATGACCAATGGGTGCTGAGGGCTGAGACGAAGTAGGAAGTCGAGATTTGGCACCGGCAGTGGTGCCTTGGCTAATTGATCTCGAGGATGACGTGTTGACTAAAGCTCGAAGATCGAACGCTCGGAGCCTTGTCTTCTTCCTCTTCCTCCTCCCCATCTTCCTCCTCATCTTCCTCCTCATCTTCCTCCAAATCCTCCTCCAAATCCTCCTTCGCCTCAATCCTCTTCCCATCCTTCAACCTATCCTCTTCCCAGTTAGGTCGATGGGCTTTCCAAACCCCTTCAATGGCTGATTGAAGCGCGTCCATATCGGTGCCATGTCCTGTTTCCTCCTCTTTCTCGATCAATGGCCAGAGCATTTCGCATTCCCCAGGGCTGAGATCGGCTGAATCCGCACGAAAGTCACCAGCAGCATCTCCAAGGGCCTTTATTCCGACGAGCCTCCTGGTCGGTCTTTTTATGAAGGTCTCGATCGCAATAGCGAACTTACGAAATTCGGGCTCCTGATTGAGGTACGTCTCGAGCATAAACATCGCAGTAGCATCGAATTTGAGCGAAAGACAGCAATCTTCGAGGTCTCCGGGCTCGAAAGCCCACGAACGATAAACCTGATTAGGTCCATCTAATGGGAAATTCACGTCTGCACCGCGCGCGAGTAAGGCTTTAGTGATGTCAAGAATGACCTTGGGTGTGACATTGAGATTGAGGTATTCATCGTCATGCAATATCCTCCCCGGCCTCCCGTCTATATAAATGAAATGCCAAAACCTAAGGAGCTCGAGCCATCGCACCCAAAAGCATTGTTGCTCAGAAGGGCTGAGTCGTTCTTTTACGGGAGCCACCACGGCCATGGGATTAGCACCCGCATGTAACAGAATTCGTATCAGATCGAAAGAGCTTGGAGCGCAACAAGAGAGCAAGTAGGTCTCTACAAATGCATCGTTGGCCCATCGCGAATGCGTACGCGACTTGTACTCAGAATCTGTATCAATACTAGAATCTGAATCCGAAGCCATACCAGGAATTGGGACGTTTGAGTTCAGTCGCAGATATCTACCCAAGGTTTGGCGATAGCTCGACGAATGTAGATGATATTCCACGCTTTCATCTGACTCCTCTGATTGACTAGGTTGAGTCCATGTTAAAATAGCTTGGGTGTTTATGTTCGTGCAATAGTCGTTTAAACCGGGAAACTTCAGAGCATACCCTTGTAAAATGTTTGAAATTCCTAGCCGTTCACACACGTAGAGCGTCATGCCCACGGCCGCAGCCATGCCAACTAAGTCGATCGAAGTCGCGGTTTGGTCTATCATGAAGGCCTCTGTATCGACCTCGTAACCTTTGACTCTGAGAACAGGGTCACGTGCCGCAGAGTAACTGAAGGCCTCTGTATCGACCTCGTAACCTTTGACTCTGAGAACAGGGTCATGTGCCGCAGAGTAACTCCGGACATAGGATTCATATTTTAGTGATCGCATTAACTCAGATTGAGCAGCTTCAACGAGTCGTTCGGCCAGAGAGACGTGTTGTAGAGCGACGCGGAAAACGTAGTACGTAGGAGTGACATGACTAACGTCAATTAGTCTCTTTTCATCCGAGAATTGTGCGAGCTGAGCAAGTCTGCCTCTTGCAATGGCAAGGTGCACTTGCGGCATAGTGAAACCTTTGCGAGCTACAAATGACCTTGCTTCGTCGTTGTAACACAAAAAATCTCGAACAGTCCTGTGGAGAAAATTGAGCTCCATATTCAGGAGTGGCTGGCTCATGGGACGTAAGTCAAAAGATACATAAGTTTGGGCAGTGGTGGTCAGCTCCAGAAGACCCGCAGTGTGTGATAGCAGTTGGGTCCTTAAGGTCTCGCAAATCTGGACGATCTCGCTTGTGGGGATCTTTTTGTAAGTGAAAGGGGCATCTTCAAAGTCTCGCTGTGAGCGAATGAGATGTAGGTTGCAGAGAGTCAACCGGGGAGGCTGCCACTTTTCCCAATCGCTTGCACGATCTGGTGCATGTAGAACAAATTGAAGGAACCGTGCGGCGTCTCGTTGGTATGCGGGCTTAATGCGATTCAACATAAGCATGAATAGGCTCTCAAGTTCAGGAGGAAGACTGTCCACGGTTTGTGCAAGCTCATCTAGATCGACAATGCCTTGCAAACCATCCCGGACATCTCTGACGGCGATGACAGCCCATAGGAACACTCCATTGGCTCGGGCTACGATCGTATCCAGGATTCTTGTAGCTTGATGTCCATTCTGTTCGTCGTGGAGGACGCGTTTCTGAATCAAGTCGGACAGTTGGACATCAGCGTAATCTCGAATAGTCTGGGATGTCAAATCTTGTAGTCTCAAGCCAAGAGCTCCACCGAATGCTTCTTCAAAGACCGGCAAAGGGCGACTTGAAAGGCAGATCTTAACATTTGTGTGGTCCGCTAGATTTTTAATCATCCTGACGACGGTGTCGTACCGGCCGTCAATTTCATCTAGACCGTCAAGAATCATGCAAACCGCTACTGGAATCTGATATTGTTCTAAGATGCTAAGTAGAGTAGCTAGGAGGCGACTCTCGTTCCAGGCATGCAGCGGCTCGATCTATACGGAATGGTTCAACAAAGGGTACTTACTAGCAAAGCGTAGCTCACCTTGAGACACCCTACTAGCTCAGGGTATTTCGTCAGCATCTGGTATATCAGCGAGCGAAGGAGGCCATCAATAGACTTTTGCTGCCTGGAACCAGCAGCCCAGAAGAAATAGGATGGAGTCAGTAATTGTCTATTGAGTGACCATTCTTTCAGGTACTCCAGTCTGCGGCCGTCTTGACATATATAGTTCATCAGGGTGGACTTTCCAGACCCAGCTTTGCCGTTGATCCAGTACAACCCTTCCCCCGACTTGAGCCATACACTAAAGTCGTCCCAGAGAGATGCCTTTGCTTCATCAACGTTCCAATTATTTTCACCCACCTCTCGCGTTCGCGGCTCTTGGAAAATCCAGTCATAACTATCCTCGATGCCATCGAAGACGTGATCAACCTGCTCTTGACGAGAAAAGATATCAGGATAGAACAGACTCCTAATGACCTCATCGTACAGTCGATCACTTAGGTGGAGCTGCTCCAGTTGATGAATTTCTGTTGTGATATGAGAGCGTGTGTGATTCGATTCCTGGGCCGTAAGCTTAGCTAAGGATGTCTGCGAATCCGCGAGACATATGACTACTTGCTGCAGGCCTTTGTCTAAGCTTGCGAAGCGCTTATCATTTCGAAGACTTTGTGCCTCGAATTGTTGACTGCAGCTATTTTGTTAGCGATCAAATTGCCGGCTTCACAGAGTGCCTGGCTATCGAGCGTAACGTGACGTCGACCGCGACACTACTAAAGTAAGAAAGTCTCCTTTGGCGCGGCACGTACCTCAACTTATGGAGCAAGGATGTCTCTAAAGTCGATTGGTAAGTCGCCAATTGTTTACTGATCTCCTCAATCTTTGCCCTTTTCCATATAGCACGAGCCGTTATGCGAGTTGCCGCCAGCAAGGAAGTGCGAGGCTGGGAGGTCAGCTTGCGAAGCTCGTGCTGGTATTTGTGCGCGCAGTTTTCACATTTTCGACCTAATTCTATCAAGTCTTTCTCGTCTCTAGTCAATGCGGAGGAATGCGTATTGGAGCTTTGCAGAGAGTGTTGCAGTGACCCAGCGAGCTTGCTCAGATAGCCTGTTGTATGTTCCACGTCCTCGTAGCTGCTGATAGAGCCTCGTTGATAAACTTCCCGGATGGTGCTTGCAGTGCCGATACCGAATGTTAACAGCTGTACCACAGATGCAACGAGACCAATGCCCGTGACAGGATCCATTGTAGCATGGGTTGCAGGGACTGGGGCTCCGGATCCACACACAGATTAAGGCTCAATCTACGAACAGAAGTAATAGGTAATCAATACTGTATGAAGAGGGAAGTGTAACAGCTTCCACCTCCATCTTGAGCCCCGCAGTGTCCCGAAAAGACCTAGTTCTAGGCAGCTGCAGGGCGCAGATGAGTATCCATGACGTCATCGGGCCCTAGGGTTGCGCCAAGGCATCTCGGGAATCTGAGATCGCGATCTTAATCAGGTGTCGATCTTAAAGTAGCTTGAGCATACGAGTCTCAAATACGAGAATAATCGCATGTTACACTACATTTTTAAGACGCGCACCAAGTGGACGTCAAGTCCAAGATTCTCCGCATATCTTCTTTTCACAACTTTAGATTCCATCTCGAGTTCCTATTGCTATACGCGCTCTGTGCAGCTGGCTCCCCACCCGTCCCTCTTGGCAATGGCCAAGCGAAAGAGCTCAACAATCGCCACAGAGCAATCGTCCACGGACCACCTTCTCATCGACGGTGATGCTCCTCCAGCCAAACGTAGAGCAAGCGGAAGGCGGTTGACCCAGCCCAGAACCCAATCCCTATCTACAAACCCCAACGAGAATGCAAACGTCCTTGATGCTCCTGGCCCGCTGCGAGCGTCGCCAGATTCTGAGGAAGAGGACGAGCGAATGGACCTTGAGGCGGCTGGAATGGATGTGCCGAAGCAGGTGAACGACGAGAAGGAGGATGAGCCGTCACTAGTCAATGGACACGATTCAGACTCTTCGCTATCTGAGATGTCTGACATGGAATCACCTGTAAAGCCAAAGCAAACGAAGGCACCTAAAGGGAAGATCTCCGCCGTCGCTAAGCCTGCAGGGAATGCAAATCCCACCGCGACGAGGACAGAAAGCACGAAGGTGAAGAAGGAACCGCCTAAAGAGTCGCAATTCCTTGATCCCGAGGCGGACGACCTCGAGGAAGCCGACGAAGAAGAGATTCAAGCTGCACTGTCGCGGCCACCACCAGTCAATAGTGACTACCTGCCATTGCCTTGGAAGGGCAGGATAGGCTACGTAGGTCTCTTATACCCAGATTTGCGATACTTTGCTCATCCATGCAGGCCTGCTTATGTACCTATCTCCGCTTCTCTAACCCCCCAGTCTTCACCTCCCGAACCTGTCGTATTGCCTCCATTCTCGAGAACCGCCATCCACTGAAAGACCCCAACGCTGCGCCACACGCTACAAAGAACCGACCTGATCGTGATCGACCTGCTAGCATCGAGCGCGGCCAAGCGTTTGTCGAAAGTCTGGGTCTAGCCAACGCACGCGACATTGTCAAGATGCTCCGCTGGAACGATCGCTACGGCATCACATTCATGCGACTCAGTAGCGAGATGTTCCCATTTGCGAGCCACCCTGAATACGGTTATAAGCTCGCCCCATTCGCCTGTGAAGCCTTAGCCGAAGCTGGTCGCGTCGCTGCAGAACTTGGGCACCGACTGACGACCCACCCTGGACAATTTACCCAGTTAGGCTCTCCACGGAAGCAAGTCATTGACAATGCGTTGCGTGACCTTGAATACCATGCCGAGCTTCTTGGTCTCCTCAAGCTCCCTCCTCAACAAGATCGTGATGCCGTCATGATCCTTCACATGGGTGGCGTTTTCGGTGATAAGCCTGCCACACTCGACCGTTTCCGTGAGAATTATGCCAAGCTCTCTGACAACGTGAAGAAGCGCCTAGTGCTGGAGAATGATGATGTCTGTTACTCCATGCATGACTTATTACCCATCTGTGAGGAATTGAACATACCATTCGTCCTGGACTTCCACCACCATAATATCATCTTCGACGCCGACAAGATCCGTGAAGGCACAAAGGATATCATCGACCTCTTTCCTCGCATCTGCGCTACTTGGTCACGCAAGGGCATTACTCCTAAGATGCACTATTCAGAACCAACCGCCGCCGCCATCACGGGTCGACAACGAAGGAAACACAGTGCGCGAGTCGCGACGCTGCCCCCTTGTCCGCCCGACATGGATCTTATGATCGAGGCGAAGGACAAGGAACAAGCGGTCTTTGAGTTGATGCGGATATTCAAGCTACCGGGATTTGATCGATTCAACGATATCATCCCCCATGTCAGGAAGGATGACAACAAGCCGATAAAGACACCGAAGAAGAAGGCGCCCAAGAGGAAAGCCAAGAAGGTGAAAGCGGAGGATGAGGAGGCTGAAGCTGCAGCGGAGCCAGAGGATGACCTCATACAGCCAGTTGTCGAGGATGACGAGGTCGGTATGGGTGGGCCTGAGGGCAGAGTCTACTGGCCGCCTGGTATGGAAGAGTGGCTGCGACCGGTGAAGCGAGTCGTGAAACCGAAGGATCCCGATGCCAAAGCCATACCAGCGAAGAAGGGCAAGGCTGCCGCGGAGTCTAAGCAAGACGCCACGAAAATTAAAGAAGAGGTACAACAGCAGGATGGCAAAGAGCCTCCATTGAAGCTGGCTGTGGAAGGTAAACGGGCTGATGCAAAGGTTGCCAAGAAGCCTACTGCGAAGAAGGATGCTGCAAGTGTACCAACGCCGTCAGTCTCGGAAGATGAACCCGAGCCAGATTTTTCAGCAGAAGGACAACCCTCACCAATCAAGAGGAAAGCAGCACCTAAGAGACAGAGTTCAAGAGCAAAGAAAATCAGCTATGCGGAGGCGGATGAAGAGTAGATCCCTCTATACTATAAATTACGCAACTTGTTGATAACGTGTACAAGGAACATATATTTGGAGGTGGTCTTCTAAGGTAGCCTTGCTCTCACCATTGTAACGACGGCTGTCATCTCTGGCAATAATTTCTATGAAGTGGAACCTCCGCATAGATAGGCAGTTCGTGGCTATGAAGTCGCTGTTCTTTCGCTTTACTCCGTAGGATTCGTGCTGATCATCGGCAAGTGCAACCACCCTCCACTCCGAAACCCGAGTTCTTATCACAATATCTGACATTAGCTATGCGTCACACGCATGATGAATAATTCTTTCATTTTCCATCTGAAGCTCTCGTCCCTCATCTTCTCTAATTGTTGGCTTTTGAGAATCTGAGAATTCCATGACTGACCCACAGATGTCGTGATCTCCAAGAAGACGAGCCATGGATGCACAACCCAAATGCCATGTTTGTCAAAGGAGCTTTCGGCGCAGGTACGAAGACAGGTTGTGCATTCAGTTCATGCTTCATGGTGGGCTGAACTTGCGAATTCAGTGATTCGCTCCGTCGACATTTGCAGGTGCACGAGCCGAACCGTCTGAAGAAGGAAAGGAGAAAGTCTTGCCAGCAATGTATCACGTATGTCCCTACTGGGATGAGAACTGTGTTTACAGCTTCAACGTAATTTTCGAAGTAAGCTCCCCGCTAAGCGTTGCCTTGTTTGACAGATCAAAGTTACGATGTTCGCGTGCGCGTCCGATCTGTGGAGCTTGCCTCAAGTCCAAGTCTCTGTGCGACTACGGAATCGTTGATGCTAGCGTCGAACCAGCAACAATGTCTCAATCAGGGACTACTCCAGGCTCGCAGCTAGAATGTGCCCCACTTGGTGAGCTCTTTGGACTCCGCTGATTGGTGTGAATGCTGACCCAATCTATTACAGACACCCAAGGCTTAGAATCGGTCGTTACAGACCCTAATATACCCTTCCCCACAGCTACCGACACCACAATGAACTCCATCGACCTTCTTGGAGACCTGCGGTATGTTGATTGGGGAAACAACTTCTGGTCAGATTGGCTCTTTCCGATCGGAATAGTGGCAGAAGAGCCAGCTTCTCCGTATTATCCTGTCAGCACTCCGGAGATGGTAGGAATTCAAGGTATCGCTCCGTCAGCGTCGGATAATGCACTGGCTGAAGTCTGGCAACCAAAAGCCTCTGTCAAAGAAACCATCAAGGCAATCCTACCTCTTCCATATACTACTCCTTCAATGAATCAATGGCCTATTGCAAATGCGGAGGATGCTCGGGCCTTACAGTCTGTTCCACGACTCGGTCCGACTAATCGAGTATCTGAAGCTTCATTTTTCCATCTGCCAGCAATGACCGAGGATACTCTGATGAATATGTCACAAGCTATCCAAATGCCTACTGTATATACACCGTGGCGATCTCTGTCGCTCGAATATCCTCTTACAGGTGCCGACCTCGATGAATGTGTTGATTTGTACTTTGCCAACTTCCATCCTGTAAATAGGCCAGTGAACTTCACGCTACAATGGATCAACGCTTACACGGAAGCAGTACCTTTCATTTATACACCGCCCAACTTTCGACATCAACAGAAACCCATTCGTTGTTTCGATTGCCCTAGCCTCCGTTGGTGCTTGCTATTCCGAGCGCGAAGGTGCCCATGATTTTGCTAGTGCACTAGCAGAGCTAAATCGCCGCCTTCTGCTTTTCATGGTAAGTCTAACAAATTTTTAGCCCACAAGCCTGCTGAAATTCAAGGCTCAGGGTGAGAACGACCCTCGCTTCACCAGAAGTACTGACTACGTCACTGCTCAAGTCCTCGGAGTCCTCTTTGGCATCTGTAGTGGGAACAGGAGACACTTCGAGCTGAGCGAGTCATCACGCAGTACACTGATCTGTCAGGGTGCCGCCATCGGACTATTTGACGAGATCAAGCCTGCCTCCTCTATCGACCCTTCCACTGCCAGCCTTTGGGATTCGTGGATTCGCGAAGAGAAGCTTTGTCGTCTGGGCTGGGCTATCTACGTACGTCAACCAGCGTCGCTCGAACCCTGGTTGCTAGCTTACAACAAGCAGGAAGTCGATGCTTCGGTGACATTTCTACTGAACAAGCGTCCGTTCTTATCCATCAGTAGTATGCGCCTTCAACTACCAAGCTCAGAAGATCTCTGGGAAGCAGACTCGGCACAAGCTTGGGCATCATTGCATCCGTCCAGTCCACTAGCACCACCAAGAAAGAGCTTTGAGACTACACTGAACCGAATATTCAGCGGATCTGACCATGATCATGCGCGCGATCTTGGGAATCTGCAGCACAGGCATATCCTCATACTGACTTTGGCGCGCATGGTATGGAGCTGGAAAGAAGTCCTGACGACTCCTGGAGTACAGCATGGGAGATTGCCAATGGAGCATTTCCAGGACACCAAGCAGGACATCCTCACAACCCTTGATGGGCTAAGAGCGACAATGTTTAGGACATCCTGGCGACTGCAACTACCAAGCTCAACTGGCGCCATTCTACAGAGCTCCCTGATCATCCACATATCACATCTATATGCAGCTGACGATGTGATGGATTGGTTCTATCCCCTCATCCGCCGGGGCCATGTCGCCGCACGCTGGAAAGCTCGCGCTGCGCAATGGGCTGCCCAGAACCCCGTGAAAGTACGAGAGGTCGCCTACCACAGCGCTCAGATCTTGGCAATTACCCGCAAATATCCCAGCAACTTCCCAACGGAAGTGTTCGCTACTTTCCATGCTGGGCTTTACATGTGGCTGATTTCAAGTCTATGGCAAGAGCAGTATGCCGGCACGGATTTGCCTGCTTGGAAGAACAGTCTTGAAATCCGACTTGACCAACTAGACATCGAGATGGACGAAGAAAGCTATTCGAACTGCGTCGCTCCATGGATTATAGATGGGGTCCCTGGGGCAAATCCTCGTGTCAGTATTCACAGTGTACCTGACTTAACGGGCGTGGACGGCCCACGCCAAGTCCTTAATCTGGTCGCTAAGCTGCTGGAGCGGATAAGAGTATGGAAAGTCAGTGAGAATCTGTTGCAGATCATTGTAGGACTAGTCCCAGATAGAGATGTCCCTTCCTTATAGTACGCCGAGCGCGGAAGGCGAAGCGCAGGACGAGAATACCACTTTATAACAGCAAGAGATCACAAGGTGAAATAAGCTTCATCTCGCAACTTATTGGTAGGCGTGTCGCTTGGGCTGCACAACTTCGTGCATTGTACACATTCTTCCGTGATGGCCTGAATGCAAAGTTCCCGCGCACTCTGAAAGCATACAGTAGCTCCATGGTTGCTTCGTCAAAACGGTAGCCATTGAAGGGGTGCGTGTCATTCAGATTCCTAGCTGCAGACCCCTCCGCCAATTGAGCACGCATCCTTCAAGGTTTCCGGATGCTGTGGGGGAGGAAGTTCTTCATGGACAGATCTCGGTCTCATGCTGTATTCTGTGGAAAATCATTCCTTCACAAGACCGCTGACAGAATACCTACAACAAATGCTGGTTCCTAAACCTAAAAGGCTTTGAAGATGACGAAAGACGCAGGGTCTTCGCTCGGTTGCAGGGTGATGCAAGAAAATTGTCCACAGCAAATACCGAAGACCAGTCGGAGTATCATGTGGTCATCACGGATCATCATTAAGCACACTGTTACGGACACCGGCTATTGGGCATATCAAGCTCACATTATCGGTCCCCCGGATTGTACTCGGAGAACGCGGTGGCAGCATCATGAGAAAGGCCAAAGCAAGACGTCGACCCAAACTTTGAATTTATTAAAGGGCTCATACATTCCCGAAATACCTACTCAACTAAATACCAGACACCGAGTGACGATCCTCGATACTCCATTAAGTCTTCGACCTTCTCATACAGCGTCATGAACGATGATCTGGCTCACGACCAACCGCTGGTCAAGGACGACAAATATTACGAAATCCTCCCTGCCACTTTACCCAAAGAATGCGCTGAGGTCATATCCAAGCTCCCCAAGCTAACCCGAGAACATTGTGGTCACATCCGCCACTTTCACAACCTCGCCTCGCAGCCGGACGGCGACTGGTCGTTCATGGGAGGCGCATCCGGGCAAGACCATGACGAGGGATCCTACCGCTACCAGCTAGCTTTCATGGCCTATGCAGCTGGTGCAGCGCATTATCACCGCCTGCCTGCGCTAAGGTCTGTCTTCAGATCCTTGATCCAGAAGTTGATCTCGAAGATGCTTCGGCCGGAGGTCTGGGGGTATTGGTATCTCACTAGCCAGTCGGGGCCGAAGCTTGATCCAGATCTCAAAGAGTTGAGGAAGCCGTGGGCGGACCCGGTTTGTAAGGAGAACGTTATGGTAAGTAATGCTTAAGATGTCTCGCGCTTTGAAGATACGAGATTAGCCAATGGACTGACATCTACTTGTTAGTATTCGGGGCACTTGTTGTTGATGGTGTCATTGTATTCGATGCTGTTTGATGACGACCGCTATGACCAAGAAGACAGCATTGTCTTCGAATGGAATCCTATGTGGTGGGGCATGGGCCCCGAACGCTACTGCTACAATAAGATGAAGCTTCAACGCACGATTCTTGGAGAGATGGAACGTGTTGGCTGGATGGGCGCCTGCTGCGAGCCGAACACTGTCTTCATCGTTTGCAATCAATTTCCGGTATATCACCCCGTACCAAGCAAACCCACAAATCGCTGACACCGGTAAGATCATCGCAACACGCTACAACGACGTCTTCAACAACACCAACATCGTCGAGGACGTCCTCACCAAATACAAACAAGCCTGGTCCGGCCGAGGCTTCGTTTCCGAGAACGGGCTCTTCCGTAAATGGTACACCGTCAAACAGGACCGCATAGACGACAGTGACGAGCTCTCCCACTCCGCCTGGTAACATCCCATCCTCCCACCACTCCATCTCCCCCCTCTCCATTACCCCCCACACCACTAATCCACCACCTCCCCCCCCAGGATCATGGCCTTCATGCCCTGGAACCCCACCCTCGTAGCCACCGTCTCTCCCACCGCCGCCACCGGCTTCCTCCAACCCCTCCCCTCCCGCACTAACATCCGCCCCCGCTCCCTCGCCACCGCCATTCGCCACATCGCCGCCTCCACCTCCCAGCCTCCCGAATCCCCCACCGTCCTCGCCGCCGCCCACATCGCCGCCAAGGGCCTCCCACCCAGCACTTCCCGCCACCCCTTCCCCACCTTCGGTTTCGTCGCGCAATGGCTTTCCGAAGTTCCCGGCCCGCGGGAGCTGGACCCGCTGTTAAGGCATGCGGATGAGTTTTTGAGGCCGAGGTGGTGGAGGGGGGGGCTGTATTATCCGCGTAATGACAAGGGGTGGGATGAGGGGGGGGAGTATGTACATATGGAACCGTATAGTGGGAATGCGGCGATTGGGTATGCGAGGTTGAATGTGCAAGGTGGGCAGAGATTGATGTATGACCATCCTTGGGCAAGGGAGGAAGTGAGGAGCAGACCGTGTGTGGAGAGGGTGGGGCTAGAGGATGGTGTGGACTTTGTGAGGGGGGTGTGGGTCGAGGAGGGGAGGATGATGGTTGTGACGGTGAGGATGTGGGAGGGTGGGGAGGTGGAGCTGGGGTTTTGGGTGAAGGGACTGGGGGTGGGGAGGTGGGGGGTTTATATGGATGGGAGGCTGGTGCGGGTGGAGGAGGTGAGGGAGAAGGGGGAGGAGGTGAAGGTTGAGGTTAGGGTGGGGAGGGAGGATGTCGATGTTGTTCTGGTTGGGTTTTAGCTGGGGGTTTGGAATTGTTTGATGGGGGGGTGAGTTGGGGGTTTCTTTCGTGCATTGTTTTTTTAGATCTTCTGCCTATCTACAGGGCTGGAGCTGGAATGGAGCGGATGCTTGGGTCGAAAGAGACGAATACAATGAGGAAGAATAGATGGGTCGCCAAGTACTACCTCTTAATCTCCCTGTTCTCTAGCACTAGTCTCCTCGTCATGCAAGGCTCTCCTTTTCCTTATCCAACCCGCCATCACAACCTGCAAGAGGGTCTCCACCCCCCTCCTCAAGATCCATACATCCCCAATTCCTTTGCATTACCATCAAAATCGTAATTTTTCCGCTATCCTCTCGCATCCACTACGTATACATCTCTACCCCTGACTCCATAACACAAACAGATATTAAAAACACCCCTAACCACTCCCCAAATCCCAAATCCCATCTCATCTCCCTTTCCCTCCGAATTTCTCCCACCAGCCGTCTCACGAGAACCCAACTCTGAAAACGAAATCCCATATCCGCAATCCTTCCGCGCACCCCCCCTTTCTACTGATACTCACCCCCTTCTCCGGTATACTGCAATCCCCTACCCAGTACTGAACGCAATCCCAATCGAAGCAAGGTCGATTCGGTTAAAACCTCTATCACCTCCATAATTCACACATCTACAGCCTTTATACCCAGGCCAAGACCTCAACAGAGACGGAGACACAACCGGCTACAGCGATCTTAGTAGAGAGGGACGGTTACCATAAGAACTATATCGACAGCGTTTCCGACTTCAAGTTGGAGCTATGATAGCAAGGGATAAAGCCTACTTTTGGGTCGGAATTTGATGTTTGTGATTGGGATTTTGTGCGGTATGGAGATCGGGTTGGAGATCGGACTGTTGACGACGGATGAGATGCGGAAAGAGACGGCTAAACGGATTTAATCAAGAAAAGATTCTGTTGGGCGGAGAGAATCGAGAGATGTTAATGTCGATTCTAAGCTCAAATTACAGATTCCAAGATGGTGATGCAAGACCTGAGAAGGATGGCATGTTTTGGTGCAAGAACAGGTATGTTCCCTAGGGTGGCGCAAACACAGAAAAGTGGGGGGGAAACGCCAAAAGGGGGGTAGCTAGGGTGATTGTGTTTATTTTGCCCCTTTTTGCTTCTTCTTTTCTTTTTTACCTGTTCGGAAGTAACAATTGATGAACTTCTACGGGGCTGTCATTTCGGCAGTAGGTTTGGACTGGTCGTTTAGTCTGGTAGTATTACGTTGATGTTGGAGGAGGAGGGGAAGGGGGTGGAGGGAAGTGGATTAGCGGTTTGTCGGTATATGGGATGGGATGGATGTGTGCGTGGCTTTGTTTTGAGTATAGGCGCTCGAAAGTGTAATGCTTATGAGGGGATACGTCGGCTTTGTGCTGTAGGCTGTGGTTGGCTTGGTGGCTGTGATGGTGATGAGTTTGACCGGGTATAGAGAGGATTATTGAGGGCATTGCAGCTAAAGAAGTAGTTGACTAGATCCTTTGTTTCTTCTTTTACTTTACTTTTTTTCCTGTTCTTTTTAACTCTTTTGGAATTATTATGTGCAGGCGGTCTGGTATTTTAAGACTTTGTTATCAGAAGTATGCTACACGTAGAAACCCTCTACGGAAAAAATCGGGTCTTAGGGAAGGACACCATGCAACTCCGCATAGAGATATTATACTGCTCGCCAATCCTACGCTCCATATTCAGGTTGATGACTAGACATAGGAATCACATGTGCTACCGGACGACCCAAAACCGTAGCTATTAGCCCCCATAGATGATAATATGTTTCTTACCTACTGTTGCTGAAGAATAGGATAGCAATACCCACTGCCTTACGGGTGTGTATACGTGCTAGCCTCCTGAAATCCAACTCGAGGGTTTACTCTTTGTTGTATGTAGGGGTTGGCGACGTAGAGCGGGCTTCCGTGATCGACGTATCTAATGCCCGGAGGACCAGAAGAGCATCAAAGGGAAAAGTGATTCGTACTGTGTAGTAGTCGTGCAAGCTGACCTGCCGGCATAGTGGGTTTACCTACATGTGTTTGATTGAGCGTCTCGCTCTTACCGTGAGAGGAAGAATGTGGTGTGATTTGAGTGGGATCAGCGCACATTGCAATGTGACTTGGATAATATCTTGTGAATCTTGATCAGGGTATTGGGTAGATATCGTATTTAATGTGGCTGGCGCACACTGGGTTTGTAGCTCAATATATATATGCTGGTCACACTCGTGGCAGCGGTATGCAAATTGGATTTGAAATGGTAGAAGCGCGTTGATGCTGAACGCGTGGACATTGATCTCATACTGAGCAATCATTTACTCTTCCGTACGTTGAGCTACCGTTAGATATAGCGAATGCTTGTAAAGACAGAAAACATGCGACGCCTCTAAGTTTTCGGATGCTCATGGTGCAATGCGTCGTGTATTTGCTCTCTATGCCGATCTCCACGCACAACGTTAAGAAAGTTTGGTCTCGACATATATTTGTTGTCATGTGCTTAAACTAAGACTTAGTGAGGGAATCATCCGTACGTTCAAGATTGCCTTACGAGTTCTGGTCTTCAACATCAGATGACGCGGCTGAAGATGCACGACTTCCAACACTTCTTGAAGAAGTGTATGATCTCGGAATATTGACCTCCTCGTAATGGCTGGCATCGATATCCGTAGCGCCAGCTGCAAGCAGCATCTGAATCATTCGATCCTTTCCAGAGTCATCGCTCTGTCTTGCATGCCAAAGCGGCGTTCTATCAGATCGGTCTTGACTGTTGGGGTCTGCACCTGCTTTTAGAAGCTGATCCATCATTTCATAATCCTCCCATTGAACAGCCAACACAAGCGGAGAATTCTCATCTCGACCTGTTAAGTTGGGATCCGCACCAGCATTCAAGAGTTGAGCGACGTTTCCGGCATGCCCACTGTTGCAAGCTACCTGGAGTGCTGTGGGCCCCCTTCGAACCTGTAGGTTGACAGTTGCGCCGCCGTCCAACAAGGCGGCGATAACAATCTTTTGACCCTTCTCCCCGAAGCGACCGAGTCGGCAAACAATTTGCAACGCCGTCTTATGCTTATACAACGCCCGGTCACTCACAAAATCGACTTCGGCACCGGCTTTCAGCAGGTAAGGAACCACTTCATCTTGGCTCCCTTGGCAGGCTGCCTGCAGAGGCTTGAATTGGTAAGGAGCATGAAGATTGACGTCGGCTCCTGATTCCAAAAGTAGCTGCACTATGTCTACATGCCCTTTTGCCGAAGCTGCTACGAGAGCAGTGCTATGCACAGACGAAATGTTAGTTTCATCCCAGAAATCTGGAATTTCGCTAATCAAATTGACGTTTGCTCGTGATTCTAGTAGTAGCCGCACTACGTTTGTATGTCCGTTTATGGAAGCCGCTGCGAGGGCAATGCCATATCTAGAATACGGACCTTCGCTTTTTAGATTGACGTCGGCTCCTGATTCCAAAAGTAGCTGCACTATGTTTATATGTCCTCCTGCCGAAGCCGCTGTGAGGGCAGAGCAATACGCAGAACGCAAATCTATGCGATTTTGGTTGACGTCGGCTCCTGATTCCAGTAGTAGCTGCACTATTTTCACGTGCCCTTTAGCGGACGCCGTTGAGAGAGCAGTACCAAGTCCAGAATCTGGATCTATCTCGTTGACGTTGACCTGTTGTTGAATAAGCTCGAAGACATTGTCTATCAAACCATGGGAAGATGCGAAGCCAATTGGAGGGATGCGCTTTTCCATACTGTACCTATCTAAGGCATCAAAGTAGTCTGTGCGACAGCAACGAAGATAAGTTGCGTAACACAAGGAGGCCTCCTTTGAGAAGAATCGGTTGATCGAGTTCACTAGCGCTCTTGTCTCGGTATCAGCAGGTTGAACATGTTTCGCGTGTTCAGCCCAGTGGATAATCGAATATGCAAGCAGTGGACTGAGGTCGAGCACTGTTTGGATAAAGCTATTAATAGTAGCATATCTTGAACTATGGTTTGTGTTTAGCGAGGTTGAGGACTCTGAATGTTCCACGTTGGATGCTGTTTCATGTTGGTCAAGTAGGCTGCGGATAGACCGATTATCGGGCTCATCATCTGGCTCGGGATCTGGCCCAGCATCTGATTCGTCATCTGGCTCGGAATCTGGCTCATCATCCGACTCTAGAGTTGACGAACAATACTGAAGTGGTTCATCGAGCCTGAACAATTCTTTCACGCATTGCATGCCGATTTCGAAATGGCCAAGTGTGGCAGGCAGATAGAAAGAGGGCTTTGCATCAATGTTCCTTGTCTTTCCAGAACATAAGTATTCTTGAACAGAGAAATGGGCAAGTCGCACGATCTCGCATCTTCTTGAGTGGAACCGAGCTAATTGTATGTATCCTGTTGAACTACTGACCAGACTACTTGTGCAGATGCGCAAGACATCCTCTGGAAAAGTGAGACCGGCGACTGCTGCGACTTCCTGTAGTGAAAGAGGCCGAACGGAGTAGATAAGCCACAAGAGTATGGTACGTACCCGTGCCTGGTTCTTCTTTGGCAGCCGAGTCAGAGTTCGCTCGTAGGTTTGCTCCAACGTTTGCGGTATATTCCGCAGAGTTTCACGTATCTCTGCTTCGTCGCTGCATTTCTGTAATTCTTCGAGTTGCAAAGCAGCCCATCGGAACCTTCTGTCAAGAAGGTCAGCATCGAGAACATGGACCAGAAAGCGTATCGAAAGATTTCCACTGTGTAACGTTATATCTGAATATGAGAGTCTGGTTCATTCGAGGAGCCTATGGGCTTCCTTATAACAACGCTAAGCCGCCTTGTAGGGCGCCTTGTGTGCCGAGTGCTCTCGAGGCTTTCTCAAAGCAGTCTCACAACTTCATGGGCTGCCAATGCTTAGAAGGCGAAAGAAAGATACATATGACTGCCCGAAAATCCAAGACTCATTACTAAAGCGTTGCCGTCTCGGACTCGGATACGAAAGGTTGCGAACTTACGGCTCGCCAACTCGTAGTAATTCAGACTCTACCTCCGCTTTTATCTTGGTGCTCCACCTGGCCAAGCATCGTTCTTCTTGAAGACGATTCTTGACGAACAATTCGATATCGCCTCGGAATGCGGTTTGAATGTCCAGCGTGGCTGCAGCTACGGCCTGCAGGCTTTCTTGGATGTCTACCTCTTTCCGACTCGTTGTGAGCAAGTGAAGATTTTCATTTTTCACTGAAAGAAGCTCATTTATCTGATTCAGTAAATTTTGTCTCTTTGCATGGTCTGCCTTCTCCGGGCACTCGTCCAAAGCATCGATAACAACAAAAACATCCCGGTCGATGGACTTTATAATCGAATCTAGAGTTGAGAGGAGTCTACGTGTTCCTGGTTCTCTACCAAGAGCCTTAAATTCCCTGTCCAGATCGAATATCACGCGAGGAAATTCATTGGCAGCACCAGCAAGCTGCCTAATCAGCGAACGTAGTAAGTGATCGACCACCTGCTTATTAGGGTCATCGAACTCGAAATACCAATAAGCGAGTACATCTCCGGAGTGGGAGCAAAAGTCCGTCAGGTCTTTAATGATGTTTGTGCTACAATTCCGACGTCAGCTCTGACAAAGCCATGTAAACGAGCTGAAAACGACGTGGAGGGCACAAAGGCTCTGCAACCCGATGTTCTGCACTTCCGGCATCTGTGCTTCGGAATTAATTCTGGCAGAGCCTCTTGGGTAAAGAAAGCGGCACTTATAACATAAGCCAAGACAGGACTTACCATAAGATCGTCTTTCCACACCCAGCTGCAGTAGTCAGGGAGGCTGCCGTCGATTGTAAGAGCACAACTTACTGGTCCCATATAGCCACAAGAATGTCTGAGCGTTTTCTCGCCAGTCGTTATATTCTGCAGATTTAAGAAGCCATTTCCCTGTTCCCACCTCCCGTAGTTCCAAATATCTATTGTAGGAGTCTGATACCTTGATAGACGAAATCCACTGCAGCAGACGTTCTTCCTCCTGGGTCAGTATAGCTTTCTTTATGATCAACACATCAGCAGCTATGCGGTCAATTTCATCCAACATGATATCTGCCTTGTTACTGCTTTCCTCAAACTCTTTCCGTCTATATTCATGGCCCACAAGGCTTCGCCAGGATTCGACATCCTTATCTTTTGCAAGCACTGCCTCTTGCAATGCTTGTAAGGGCTGCCCGGCAAGCGCCTGAAAGGCCACTATACTACGTTTGATGGCGTTCTGCTCCCTAGTACTTCGAACCTCTCCTACGTACTCCAAAATCGCTGCATACACATCGATGATGGCATTTTCAAGTCTATCGACGTTTTTGATATCCTGATCCAGATAATGTGCTTCAATGTTTGCATATCGAGCCAGGAGGTTTGCGAGGAATGCGGAAGACTTAAACAGCATGTCCAGCCTGTCTTGGTCGTTCTGCACTAACTGGAGGCCGAAAGAGACGATCGTCCAGGCAGTCGAAGCATGGCCGGTCGGGTCAGATCGTACCGCAGAGTCAATAAGTGATTTTACATCAAGGGTAGCACTCAAGATCTTTTTAGCTTCCTCACGGATGTTGATCTCGTCCTTGCCTTTGCCCCTTTGAATCCGCAAACCCTTCTTCTTGTAGTCTTCGTAGACCTTCTCAGTTTGCTGTATAATATGCTCGACCACAGATACGCTTGTACCGCTTTGCCCAACTGAAGTGGATGAATCTTCGAGTGTCTTTCTCTTACTGCTGTCCAGCTGCTCGAAAGCAGCCTACCACAGATCTCTGCGTGTCTGCTTTTCTCCTTGGACTTTGGAGTGCGCCTCAGGTACTTCTGCGTCTTTGGGAGGCGCCTGATCTCTCGCAGCTGCACCTCTAAAGTCGACGAATCTCTCGAAGGCCTTATACGAGACAGCAATGTGCTGACGCGAGGTCGCAATTGCTTCGATTTGTCGGATTCACCGTGATCGCCACTCTGCTGGCTCTTGCGAGACTTGGACCAGTTCATGTCGAGCTAGCTGCTATACGACCTTGCGACGAAACGCTTGAACAGCCTGTGGGTTTAAGACGTGGATCAGCTTCACCTGGCAAGGCGATCTAGCTTTCCTTCTGCCTAATTCATTCCCACGTGCTCCATCTCACCTTCAGCGGCACGGAGTCTGTCAGAGTGACACAGGCATTGCTACAGCACAGGTAGTACAGATGCATAGTAAGCAGCGACGACAATCAAAAGTTTTTGTAAGAATAGACAAGGATGGGATTAATCTACTCCTCCAGGTGCTTTACCTTAACTGTTTTCTGCCGTTTCCAACCCTAAATATACCCTAGTCGTCAAACATCAACACCAACTCCCAGGGGATTTGCTATCTAAGAATACGGATGAAAAGGCTCAATAACGGGCCAATTAACACACGCTTCCCCAAGCTTATACCTTATTCTAACCCTGATTTGTCAACGAAACCGAGCCCCTAAACCAAAAATAGATTCCAAATTATAGACGCGTCGAGAAATAGGCCCGTTTCCTATATCAGAAAGATCGATATCCCATGCACAGATAATCAATCGAGTCTTTGAATGAGTTTGAATTGGAGCTCCGTATGGTTTCCATCATTTCATTAGTCATCTCAAATGAGAGCAAAACCAAATCCATGCCAAACGACGTCATTTCGACTCGACTCAGGTCTTGTAGTAGGTTCTACACATGTGGCTGAATTCATTATCTAGATTGGCTCTTCTCTCCGATTTCAGGCGTTGAGATAGGAAAGGGGGTTGGGATAGTAGAAGTACTTTCGGCCCAGGGCTTCTCAAAAATGCGGACGCGAATGCTATCGACGAGAGCATATTGCGAGGAGTGAGAAGCGGAACATCGTTCATGTGCCACCAGGATTGAATTTGGCTCAATTGATAACGCAAGTCATGCTGCGCGGTGTTGGCGGTTTTTGACATTCAATCTCAGTGTTCGAAAGAAGTACACAGCAAAAGTCTTCCCGAGCTCCCTAAGCCAAGATCTCAAGAGATCTTATCAAAATCCTGCTCATCGATCCCATCCCTCTCCACCCCATCCACCCCTACCACAGTCCCCATCGCATATCTCTTCCCCCACCCCCCAACAACCGCGTCTCTCTCCCTCCTATCAAGAGCGCTCAAACCCTTAAAGTCGACCAGCATCCGGCTCCCGCACAGCGCAATCATCATATCAGCCAACGTCTCCGGTCTCCGAAACGCTGGCGTCTTCTTGCGGCATAGCATCCACGCTATACCAATTAGCATCAAGCTCAGCACAGCAATCGTGATGTAGGTGCAGGCACGATAAGCGATGAAGGCGAGTCCGGATTTGAACGGGATGTTGGCTAGAGCTACGATAAGCGGCTCGCAGAGGATGGCCACGAAGCTTGTGTAGGCGTTAAAGTAGTGTAAGTTTTTTAGGGAGTGGAAGAGGCCGGTGAAGGGGTTTGAGTGTGGGGAGAGGAGGATGGAGTCGGAGGCTGGGGCGCTGCCGTGGAAAAGTTGGCGGTAGGGTTCTTGTTTTCGGGTCTCTAGAATCTGGTCAGCCGAGAGGTTGTTGTATGGATAAAGAGGACGGAAGAGGGTTTACCGTCGTCGAGGAGGTTCCAGTACACTTTTACCATAACACCCACTGCTGTGAAGAGAAAGCGCACACCGAAGGCATCACTGTCCATAAATCTTTCGAATGCGGTGTCACCGCCAGTCTTGTAGTAGACGATGACTAGAGCCTCAAGCCCCATCATAAGGAAGGCAAACATGACGACAGCTCCGGTCTGTGTAAGAATTGTCGCAATTGTCCGTCTTGGCTTCGGGCGAGCTGGGAATGTATGGTCGTCCACGATATTCGTATGCACGGCTGCATATTGCCTGCCATTTCGGAAGGAAGTTCGAACATCACTATCCTCAGACAGGATGCCGCTTTGACATATCATGATGCCGTGCCCACTCTCCCCGTCGATTTCCTCGTACGGGGCAATCTGATACCGGTGACTTTTCAGGGCGGCTTTTAGCGCCTTCGGCTTTGTAATGGACGGATCTAATTGTCGGAACATTTCAATCAGACGTCGGTTCTGGAAAAGCGTGGCCAATCCTGCAATACTCCATGGATCGGCATAGATACCGCTCCGCTTATGCCACATATCGATTGCCAGGGCCAGGGTGATGATGGCAATAAAGGTCAGGATGCCTTGGATTACTCTTGCAGCAAGGGGATAGACGCTCAAATGTGGACTGCAGGCCTGTCTTCCAGATGTGGCTGTACAATGGCCATCGAAGCCTATGAAGACGGTCTCGGATGCCAAAGGCGAGAGAGACAGCGTGATCAACGATAAAAGGCCCGAGCCCCAAACAAGGAAGTGTCCTCTCGACATTGCGTTCATAGTAGCCACGACACTGATTGATGCTTTGTAGTCCGACGTTAGTGAACTGGCGGCAGAGGCGCCATTGGCTCGCTGCATCTGATAGAAAGGCTCGATCTCCTTCACCGCCGAGGCCAATATATTCCAGGGGATCGTGAACACCACTGCCAGCACAGTGGGGATGAAAGCACCAATCAGGTATTCGTGCGGTGAGATTGCTTCGACCCTGGTGTCTGCAACGGAGCTAGGACTTGATGTTATAGAAGCTACCGATTTCGTAGTGGATGCCATTGCGGAGTTTGGATGTTTGGTAATAACAGCATGGGAACTTGTGGGGAGAGCTATTGGCAGATAGTCTGATGATGGCGCTGTAGATTCCACTGAAGTATCGTTGAGATCTGGAATAACACCTATTGTACCGCTTGAATTATTGCTGGTATCTGGAGTAACAACGGGCAGACAGTCAGACTGAGAGTAAGAGAGCGAAGTCTGACTTCATTCATGGTAAGCAGAGTCTTTCTGAATTTGGATAAGAGAGCGAACCAGGTGTTCAGGGACGGGAACGCAGACGCTTGCAGCGATTCGAAGGACGTCACTGTAGTGTCTACCGGCGTTATGGGCGAGTTCCAAGATTCAACAGGGACCGATGCCTCAGACATGGTTTTACTCGCCACTGGGATGGTTAGCTCGCGTTGAAGGAAATACATCTGGCTTCGCCATACCATCATTACGGTTGTGCAATCTGGCCGTTGCAACGGCTGCGACTCCTGCCTCAGCTGCCGCTATAACACCACTTGAGTTTTTTCCGGGCAACCACCGGCACGCGAGTTCCGTCAAAGCTATGATAACAATGCAGGAAGCGAAGAGGCATGCTAGCGATGGGAAGCGCGTGACGGTAGGCTGATAGAAGCGCGGCTCTAATGGTCGAGGTCAGTGCCTACAACAATAGCGGACTCGGGTTAAGGGTGTAGTCTGACTTGGCGCCATCTCAGCCTGCTACCCTCTTCGCTGCCTTATACCTGTTCCTGTATAGTATAAGATCCGAGGAAAAGAAGGAAGCTCTGGCGAGGAAGGGAGTTATTCAAAAACAAGGGAAGGCGACGCAGTGAGATATTGAAGAGGTGCGTGCACTGTCGGGATGATGAGCCACAACATCGGTGTAGAAATTGAATGCGCATGCGTTCTTACTTTATCGTACATGAAATGGCGCAAGGCTATTGTGTAGACAGTATAACTCCACAAACTGTGAGCGAGCCAGGGTTCGAACCTGTTCTGATGAACAATAGTGAGGCTGCTCAGGCCTGTATCCGTTCAGGTACCAGGTAATTGGCTACTAATCATCTTTGCCGCGACAAATTGAGGAGTGACCCGATGTATGTCCCCGAATATCTTCGTTACACAGTACGAGACGCCCACAAACAGTGTGCACCGACAGTAACACAAAAACGTTGTCGAGAAAACGCCTTCGGGAGGCGGAAGAGGAACTTGACAAACAATTGTATATATCCAATAAAAAGGCCCAGAAATTGTGGCTTATGATCGACAAGCATCTCTCGCCAAATGGGGAATTACTCGATCTGGACCTCTAAATATAGGAATATAATGAATTTGTGGCAGTCTTATTTATGCACACACAACCTAGCTCGTACTATCAGTGTACCCCCGTACTGACCGTGCGAACCGTACGGTTCAGTATAGCCTCGGGTTACGGCGATGGCAGGCCATGCAATTACACTGGGCGGATACCACCTCGCTTTCGCAAATATACCACAGTCACCGCATTACATGCTTTTGCAGCTTCCAATGAACTAATCATTTTCTGGCTCCAAACTTGCTTCTGGCGACAAGGAAAAGGTTATTGCCCTGCCGGTAGGACCGGTTTGCCCTGGATCTGACACGATAGTCCTCGAAAAGGGCCATCATAGGCTTTGATGTCAACTCGACCAGAGCAGAGGTCTTCTCTGCTGAACGACGAAGTCTTTGGAGAATATTGGCGTGAAAGCAGAGGAGGAGATAGATGCCGAGCGCTTGTGCGTGTCTGGCGAATCAGTTCTTGTTGAGCCTTGCCTGATCCGTAGATGGACGGAACGTTGCTTCCTATGCGATGCGTTTAGCCGTTTGCTGCCTCATTGTGCACCAAGCAAAGCAGTTTGCGGCCCTGTAGTTCCATGTCCGGGGCTAGGAGCAAAGAAATGGATCCCGAGATAGTACCTAGGGGGGAGCTGCTTACCTAGGCCCAGTGACATTGAATCTCGAAATACGAAGGTTGAGCGCTCTAGTCTAGGTCATAGCCCATGAGCGAAAGCCACCATTGCTACTTCAGGTGACATGTCTCGAAAGATACAGAAGTGCGTTCGGAACTGCAAACGGCAAGATGATATGCACCAATATCCTGTGTGTGTGCGATGGCACACTCTTCAGCTCTAGCCTCGAGCAGTGGTTGCAAACATTGGCTCCGCCGATAAGCGTATGCCAAACCTGCTGTCCACTCACAAGTCCTGGTGCTTGAGCTTCGATCAATATCTTCGCGAACGCTGAATGCCCTTCCGTATTCACTAGCGTAGCCTGTACGCTCACGTTATCCCTCCTGGTCCCCTGATCAATGGAGTGGTATGGTGCAGCGAAAACATCGGGCTTCGTCGTGTGCTCAAGCTGACCCTGTGCAATAGCCACAAACTGGTCTCGACCAACGCACCATGCGACGTCTACAAGCGTATCTCCAGCCATCTCTGCCTCCTCAGTGTCTTCGAGCCAGGGATTGTGAACGTCTTCTTGAGTGACGCAGATCTCATCATCACGACAGAATGTCTCATAGTTGTAATCAGGTGTTGGATCCGTCCAGTTGCGCGTAGGGGTGAGATTATTGCAGTGCACTTGGACGGATAGGGGGTTTCGAGATTGGATGGGATAGTCGACTCCTTTGCAGTAGGAGCTGAAGAAGTGAGAAGGCGGGTTGCTGCAGTCGTCCATGCGGCGGGAGCCACTCACACGCTTCTGATGGCCTAGTGAGGGTAGAGGATGTGTGTCGTGGAGAAGCAGAGTAATTCCGGGTACAGCATCGTCAATATCATGAGCGCTGGCTGCGGGAATAGTAAGCGATGATGCATCACTGCAGGTCAGCCATATATTAGCAAGCAATGCCTCCATGGTAATGGTCGAACCAGCACGCACACTTCAGCTGTTCCAGCTATGAAATTTCCACCTTGTCCCGGAACCCGTGATCCTGAAAGGTCTCCTGCTCCATGCTCTAAGGGTATCGCTGTGATTCGAAAGTAAAACCAGAAGAGTGGAAGAATAGACAACGGAAAGAAAGCCATCCGAAGCCACAACTGATAGGCCATCTTACGGCGGATTTTTCCAATAATATGCGGAAAGGAGATACCATTATATCATTCGAAGTCGCCGTGTGAATTGCTCGGATAATAAAGTACTCCCGCGGCGATCCTATGCGACAGGCGAGATGCGACATGCGTGACGCAAGCAGAGACTTAAATAGTAAACCATCTCAAAATTACAAAACAATCTGACCAAAGAACCAAGGTTGAATTGGATGAAGGAATGCAAGCAGAAGCTCTGTAAATTTAACAAGCGAGTTGTAAGATAAGTAGTCGGACCATTCAAGCAAAGCTCTGTAGATGTGGAGGGGTGGTTGTAACAGCGATCGGCTCTGCGCCCACATCTGCTAGGGGTGCTGAGCTTCCTTCCAACGTGATTTTGCGCCAGGATCGAGATCAGTAAGCAGGTGTTCTTGAAGAATGAAACCGAGAAAGCCGCGAGGACAACACCTCTTCTCTCGAACATTAAACCCCCCCTGGACATTGGATATAGAGTCTGAAATTGTAAGACTGCATTCTAAAGAAGCGCCTATAGCCATGTGTGGACAATTTTACAGCGACTAGGGGTTGCGTGGTGTAAATAGTCTCCCTTGTAGCCATTCATCGGCTTGGATCCTGGAAAATTGCTGGGCATCGGGAAGCGGCCCTTGGGCTGCTGGATCTGGTCGGTCCTCGGCAGGCAGTGTTGTCTAAGGCTCGGTATCCAGTTCTACCGGCTCTTGGTAAGTTATTGAACCTGACATTTCCAACACGTTCACTGAATCCAATTCGGAAGGCTCCGAGGGTATGATAGAAGCTCGGTATGGCATGTACTCCGTCGGTCTTTCTTTGACGGGCTTGCGTTGATTGGTGCCATTTCGAAAAAGACCAGCGATCTGTTTCAACGCGCTAGGAGTCGAGTCTCCGAGCACATATCCTTCGTCTGAATATGTTGAAAGCGATCTCTGGGGTCGTCGACCGAGATCAGGCGGCGTCCATTGCTGTTGGCGTAATCTTCGACTGGCAGTTCTGCCGGCCCATCGTCTTGAGGTAGAGTCAATAGACTGGTGGCGGGTATCTTGGCGGGTCCCTAGTGATGAGACGAGGACTGTTAGCGATGAAGGTGGCATGCAATTGGAGGTTTTGACGAGCCGAAGCTACTTACTCTCCCTGACGCCTTCGTTTTCGAGCAGTGACCTTGGAAACCTGCTTATCGTGTAGAGCTCGTTTTCCCTAATTGACAGGAACATTTCAGTCACCGCAAGCTTGCTCGACAACCGAACAGATATTCTCTCCATTCTGAAGAGACGCTGTCCAATCATGCGGTCTATCACGACTGGGGTGATTGCTATGGAATTCGCATGTCGCCCATGATGCTTTTCTTGCACAATGAAAGCAATTTCACGACCCGGTACCCTCTTCTCTTTCAGAAATCTTCCTAGTTGGCAGATCTCTTCACTCTCGGGCAAGAGCCTACAATGGATTTGCCCTGAAGAAATGTGAGCATGTACGTCTCCACTACACGGGTCTTGTAATCCCACCTCTGCAGTCATAGGAGTTATCGGGCTGTAGCTCGGCGGCTGCAGACTTCTCGAAATAAAAGCAGGAAGCCACCAGCTGATGGGCTAAACGCTGTATTTGCCCGTTGGTCGCCATCTGCGTTCTCACCGTGCTCTTGATACGTTGGATTTGGTCCACATCGTCTAAGTTTGGAGGGTCCTCGCGAAGCTGCGGATTGAGCCGTACATAGCGAGTCATATGCTCGGGAGGTGGTTGGAGGATGCTGATATACGTGTCCCAAGCTTTCTGGGAGTCCAGCGCGGACGCTATATGATCAGTGGCGATCTTGTAGAGCGATTTACCATGGGATAGAACTCCGACTTGAGGTGGGGGTGAGCTCAATACAGGTTTGGACTGCGGAGGCCCGTAACCTGTTCCTATCGAAACCACAACGTCCGGAAACTCGGCCTTCATGGAAGGCCAGAGATTCTTCCGTTCTTTGTCTGCTATCTGTATAGGGTTGTTGTGATATATCGCGCCATCCAGGTATGACTGTTTTGATGGCTCGTGATGAAACGGCTTGAAGATCTTTGGCGCCGCTGAAGTGGCTCGGGCGCTGTTCCGTGAATTAGCGATGTGCATCAATATCTTGAATTATACTCACGCCTCCCAAATCTTAAGCTCCAACTCTAGCTTCTCTGGTCGTTGAAAATGGTAAGAGACTATCACGAGATTGCGATCAGCAAGACATATGGGGTACGATCCACGAAGGAGGAGCTCACGTTTCTCGGGACATAACCGGTTGTAGTTTGCTAGCACCACCGGTAAATCTGTGGCTGATGTTGATATCACGGCGACCTTGACATTAGCCTCATCACCGCCATTAGAGACTCGAGAGCCTCCGAAGAGGAATTCGTCCTCGCCGTAAGCTTCGGTCAAAGCCTCTTCTAAGGGCCTTGTTTCGTACTTTGAGTGATTGTAGTGGCTGACGAGGAAGCCTAGGCCAGGAATATTGCCGCCCGTCCGTCTGGTGAATGCTTTACTGCACAGCCTTTCAAATTCAGCTGTGCAGGCCTCCACCGACCACTGCTTTGCTGCGAGTCCCAGAGCGATGACGCCGCCAGTGCTGGACGAAGTCAGCCCACAGGGTTTTTTCTAATCAGCATATGGTAGTCTACATGCCTAGTGCCCACTATAAGGTCGAAGAAATGTCGGATGGCAATTGTACCACCTAGAGCCTGCTCAATTTGTCTCAAAATCTCTAATTCTACGATACCACGTATTCCTCCCCTATGAGATCATTAGCACAGACACCGCAGGCGTCCAGGGGTCAAGGCCCAGTGCTCACCCATCTAGAGTTAGCACACGGATACCGGCATCCGCTGGCTTCATGACCACTTTCCAAGTTTGGTTTCGGGGATTGCTGAGCGATTCTAAAGGGCATCCGTCTATTTCAACGACGCCTCTTTTCCTCGAGCGCCCATATGCGCGCAAACACGGTGTGCAAAGTACATGACCACAGGGAAGAGCGTGCTCAGGTGGCTCGAACAAGCAAGAAAAGCAAGTTGAATGACTGATGAAAGATTCTGCACCAGCTTTAGCCGTGTGATTGTAGAAATGTATCATGACAATGTCTTTATGAATTTCCGCTGCGGCATCGGCCTCTGGTAGGCCAGAATCGTGGACCTTTGTGTGGAGCATCTTCAGACATTCAGTCAATTGTGAGTAGACGTCGAAGTTGAAGGTCTCTCGGTACTTTTCAAATGAGAAGCGGGAGATGTAATTGCCAACCGCAAGAACTTTACCGTTCTTCAGCTGATGTCCTTTAGTGCCATGCCCACTGCGCACATTGACGCATCTAGCTCCGCCACCAGGTTTAATGAACTCGCACGGCCAGTGTCGATCACAAAAGTTTTCCAGTGCAGCTTCTATATGCTCGAGATACTGAGGGAAGATCAGTTCGGCGTTTCCTAAAATGTCTGTTAATGCTGGTCGAAACATGGAAAGCGGCAGCGAACCTCTGATTTTGTGCCGCGCTGAGTCAAGCATGATGCATGAAGCGACCATGGTGCTCAGCTCCTTGAAGGTTATCGGTCCATCCACCTGGTTTGGCAGAGCCTCCACAAGATTGATGGCTAGTTTGAGGATATTCCCGCCAAAGTTTAGTGGTATCGGACTATTGGTGAAAGATGCCTGAACGAAGTCGAAAGGGGTGTCGAGGTATAGAGCAAAGTGATCAAAGGCGTATTGTAGGTACGGCTGTAATTCGTCGGCGTCTAGCAGCATACGGAGAGCGAGCCTCCTTTCCCGCGAAGAAGCACAAGCTGCCCGAATGCCTTCATAAAGCTTGACAATCTGTTCGCTAATGAGATTCGGCCGGCCATGGGTTGGTATTCGCACGACCTGGATGGAGCTGTAATATGAGAGAAGGAGTTCCTCAACAGTCTTGATATTTCTGCTCCGTTCCTTCCAGAATTGGACGTACTCCTTAAACGTAGCGTTTTGCGAAACTGTTTCCGACAACGATTGAAGCAGCTCTTTCGTCGAAATGTTGACGTCCCATAAGCCGGGGTCAATATCATTTTCGGAGGCATTGAGAACAATGATCGCGTGAGGCAAGACGGGCTGATTCGACGACGTCTCTAACGCTGCAGCAGCCCATTTGACAAGCTTCTCGAAAACGCTTTCTATTACTCTAAATAAATTGCGTCAGCTGGTGAGGGAACGAGCAGGTACCGACTCAAGCCTCACTTTGGGTTCTTGAGCACAAATACAACCACATCAGAAAACGTATACAGCAGCCGTGGATACAGATGCGTTACGGCGAATGCTCGACTTCTTTTGACATTAGTATCGGCCCACCTTAGATCGCGTTCTGAAGTGTGGGGTCGTCGTTGCATTCTTTTTTCGAACGAGCCAACTCTTCCGACTTTGGAGATCTTCTCTTTTTTCCGGAAGGCGGTAGCCTTCGGCTCTCTTTCGCCACCGTCGAGTCCTTCGCAGTCGGCGTAGAGAATTGGTGTATCGGATTCGAATGTCTGCGGATCCGGGTAGAGGTGGACATCGCCGGAGGTTGGGACATCCTCACCGGCAGAACCCACGACTGGCGTTGCGTCCCCTTCCTCTTGTGTGCTGTGGAGATCAATGATGAGTTTCACGACGGTGCTTTTACCAGCGCCTGCAGGAACCAATAAGTATAGCTCCGTGCTCACTTAGGTACGCATACCAGTTTCGCCAACAAATGACACTAAGCTCGGGCAACGAGAGTCTCTTGCACCGTTCCACTGGCCGTCCGGCGACATAGGCGAGCGAGCGCTTTCAGCCATCAGGCTAGCGTATCTCCCATAGTCTTGAAAGGAGGGGAAACCCGTGTCTTCTCTCAGAATGCCAAACCATGTTGTATCCTCGTCTTTCTGATGTAACAGTTTCTTGTCGTGTTCACTTGTCACGCCTGGTTCCATCGCAGACTTTATTTTTTTTGCAATTACATGGCTGGGTGGGAGATTCGCATCGTCAGTATGATGAATTGTATCGACTAGGATCACAACTTACTCCGTCTTTTCATGTGGAACCGAACCAGGTGCCAATTTGCGTCTCTTATGGGACCCTTGCTGGTTCCAGCATTCGGGGCAAAAGATTAGGTCGCAGACATTGCAATAGCTTCTCGGGATGCCTTTAATTTCGCATGAATCGCAGTCGCACTCAAGTTGATCAGTCTCTTCGTTGATTATAGCGCTAGGTACTGCCGAAGGACGTCGCCTTTATTGGATGGATTGTGTCAGATCTCAAGTCCTTTCGACGGGTGGGTGTTGAGACTGTACCCAATTCCTGGGCCCGAGTTTCCATAGCTTTCTCTTTGCTCCTTGAGCCTTCCTGCCAGTTGTGAATCGGTCTCTAGACTCAATTCTTCGTCATCGAGATCAAGGAGACTCGTTTGTGTTGGAAAACGTCGTACTCTGCCCGAAGTCAATCAAAGATAATCAAAAGCACCGACCCTTTGGCGAAAAAAACGGTCGCAATACCCTGTAGATAGCTGTTCATCATTGACAAGGCCCCCGTCTCTGCTGAGGGTAGGCTGGTACGCTGATAATCTCGGTGTCCTGAGTTGGATCAAGTCGGGCTCAGCTTCCCATTGGTCCAGGCCCTGGAAAGGACTGGCGGGCTGTATGATGCCGTTCTCCACTTGACGTTCGCTGGATGCGGCGGAGTTTTTCCTGCTTCTGAGTCCAGCCCGCGATGGTCGAAGCCAGGAAATTTCCATACTTAACAGACGCAAGGATAGTTTCTCAGGTAGGTATGGAAATGAAAGCCAAAGGTTGGGTATCGCAGCGGATGGCTATCTAAATCCCCGACGATCTGGATGATCATCGTTCCATACAATCTTCAGCCTCACCATATTTCTATAATGTACGGAGTAAGAATTACTTTAGAGCAAGAGTAGTCCAACAAATCAGAAGCGTGGGTTTGGCAGCCCTGGTCGAAAGATACAGCACGCTTTTGCAGGTGTGTTTCGATTGATTGGTACGCCTCTCGCTTTGGTGCACCAATGCGGCGAGGGCACACGCCAATTGGGTTCTTGATGTCCGGAGCGTGAGATCTGCGCTGCTGTGTAACCACACTACATGTAGTCGCATTTGGCCAGAACACTCGATCGAGCTGCATTTTGGATTCGAAATGACTCAAAGCGGTCGAAAAGAGTATTATGAAGTTGTAGTAATGCTCGACACAGGATTCAATATCCATACCTCTCATGTTGAAAAGAAACTCCCAGTCCATCATAGAAGACTCACGTACTGCACACATGGAGACTGAATCCTCGAGCTTTGAAACCGTTTCATACTCGGAGGCACAGAAACCTTGTACAAAGGCGGCGATCTATTTTGGAAATTCAGAGTGAAATCCAGGTGTGTCTGCTGTGCCCATCAATGACTAGACGTATGCTGCACAAGCAGCTCGTTTCACTGCGCAAAGTGTCATTGCTAGGAATTCAGCCGCATTGCCCTACAGATTATCTCGGCCACTCTTGACAATTTATTTTGGCAAATACTATTTGCATAAGGGTAAGTATTTATCTGAGGTACTCTTCCTCCTGATGATAGGGTACGGTTCACGCGCAGGACACAGAATTTTACTGTTGACCCTAAGATTCATGCACCATAGCTGCTAGCGCTTTTGTTCGATTACGCTCGTATTGCTTCTGTACAATTGCACTCGGTTGATAAAGTTTGCTGAAACACGTTCAGCTCGTGCACCACGTGCCGCGAAGATAAGAATGGAGAATTTCTATTGCGCTGATCCCGCATATCCCAATGCGAGAAGATCTTTCACACCAATGCGAGATCATTGGTAGCCAGCTCCACAAGAGTATCGCATGCGCCAGCGCGGTGCATTTTTCAGAGCTTCCTTGTGTCTCATATGAGCTCAAGACCTTTTGCCAAACCTGCTCTTGGATGTTCTGATCGAGTGAGAGAAATGCTTTGAAGGTTTTCCTCTGTAGCTATGTAGTGATCCAGTCCATTGACTTTCTGTCTTTGCCTTCTTCTACAAATGTCAAGATTGGAGTGCACCACTTGCTGCTGACGCATGGGATCGAGCGATTCAGAGTCCTAAGATGACCTGAGCTGGGATCATTGTTTGGGATCATAGAGCCCCTCATGAAATGATGGTAGCTTGCCTACGGTAGAGTACTGCCTCGTATAACGTCTTGCTCGTCAAGACCTGCTTGACTCTAAAAGCCATATACGAGCAATCAGTTTTCTTCGCAGTGCGACGCCCTCTTAGTGGGTAACGTTTGTTCATAGGTCGCAGGCAAGCTTCACATCGTGATACTCAGTCTGCCCTCAACTTGTAATGATGGACTCTAATAATTGGCACTACTTTTCTTTTGCCTCAGGTATGGTGTTGGTTGTTAGGAGACATTTCTTGAGCTCTCCTGAATCTCATTCTGGTCTCCTGCTGTCGTGGTGGTGTGCCATTGTTCGCAGCATTTCAGCGCACATAGCGCAATGAACATACCATGGCGATAGTCGAGTGTAGCCTTTGGCCAGTGGCTCTACCATGAATCTGTGGGAAGTGTCATTCCGTTGGTAGATGCTGACTAGTAGGGGACATTGCAGAATTATTGATTTACGGAAAGTTCAGTCCCGTCGGATGTCAGTAAAGTAGCTGCATAATTTACAGGCACGATTTGTGCACCCACTTTCAACTCGTAAGAAGGCATAAATCTCCGGACTTTGCGGGGTTCATTATTTCCCGAGCTGAATCGACGAACATTGTCTGTCATGGCCCTCATGGGCGTTTGCAGTCATTCTCAATTGGCTTTCTAACTATAAGTAAGTCGAGAACCTCTTCCTCCATACGATCTTCTGAACCATTAATCTTTTGCCATCATGAAGCCCCCGCCAGGCTTCACCTCCCTAACCGCCGAATGGCACAACGACACCTACCCCAGCATCTCCCCAAGCAACCCCGCCCTCTCAGCCAAAGGCAAAACCGTCGTCGTGACAGGCGGTGGCCGAGGGCTTGGCCCTGAGATGGGCAGAGCCTTCGCCGAAGCTGGTGCTGCGCGCGTAGTCTTGCTAGGCCGGACTCAAAGCACTCTCGAAAAAGCCAAGGACGCTATCGCAGCGGATTTCCCGGGCACGGAAGTAAGCACGCATGTTGCTGATGTGGCTGATGAGGAGGCTGTGACGAAGGCTGCTGAGGCCGTAGGGGGGTGGGAGGTTTTGGTTTTGAATGCTGGGATTGCTCCGACGCCGGCGCCCATTGCTGAGACGTCGATTGGGGAGTGGTGGAGGGGGTTTGAGGTAGGCTCCTCCAAGCGTGTTCCTGTATAGCATCTTCAGCCGCCGCTGTCAAGCTCTCTCTTTCCAAATGCTGGTGCGGGCTCTCGCTGACTCCCCATCCGCTCCAGACGAACGTCAAAGGCCCTCTTGTCATGGCCCAAGCTTTCCTCCCCACCCACCGTCCAAATTCCGCCATCATCGGCATCACAGCTGGTTCAATCCAGCTGCCTCCTTCGCTTCCCTTTAACCACGGACGATCGGCCTACAATTCTTCGAAAATCGCGCAGGTCAAGTTACTCGAGAACCTGGCCGCGGAGAATCCGGATATCTTTGTGGCTTCGGTTCATCCGGGGGTTGTGATGACGGAGATGGCTGAGGAGGCGGTTGCGCACTCGCAGAGGCCGCCGATCGATGATAGTAAGTCTGTTCCGCTTCCTTTGCGGTAGTACATCTCGCCGGTAGATTGACGAGCCGGCTGTATACCGCTGTATACCTTTTGATAAAAACCTTTAGTATTGCCGAGGCTGTGATTTGGTACGCTGGAAAGCGAGGACAAGACCGCTAACTCTGCCACAGTCAAACTGCCGGCCCACTTCCTCCTCTGGATGACAAGCTCAGAAGCCAAATTCCTCAATGGGAGGTTTGTGTGGTGTAATTGGGATGTCGACCAGCTGAAGGCGAAGGCCAAAGAGCTCGAGGCGTCGCCGCAAATGCTGACGTCCAATATACTGGGGTGGCCTTTCCAACCATGAGAGTCCAACGTAAATCAACTTTGTAGCTTTGCATCTGCACTGTTGGATTAGGGACAAAGGTGGTAACGAGAATGAGAGTGATGACGGGAAATAGAAACGGCGGAATGCACGTTGTGTCATGACGAGATAAATAGGGTCAGACAATCGAGTCGAACTTGGAAAGACGTTTTGAACGTTATCTGTAGGTAAATTCATGCCAAAGCTACCACTTCTCAATATACGGCCGGATGTCGATCTCGTGCGTGAACGTCGTTCGTGGCTGCGTATGAAGGTACCAATACGAGTCCGCGATCTAAAAACCCGCAATCATTAGCCCCAACCTCTTCACACCATCCCCCTCCCTTCCACCCGAACCCCCCAAGGAATAGAAACTCACCGCCCCCGGACTAATCTTCCCATCCACCCCCCCAACCTCCCACCCCCTCGTCCTCTCAATATCAATCACCCCATCCACAACCACATGCGCGACATGCACACCCTTCGGCCCAAACTCCCTACCCAAACTCTGCGCCAGCGCTCTCAGCGCGAATTTCCCCGTTGCGAAACTCGAGCACAGCGCGCTGCCCTTCATCGACGCCGTCGCGCCCGTGAAGATGAGCGTGGGTGGGTACTCTGGTGTTGAGTACGAGGAGGTGGTAGAAGCGAGCAGAAGTGGCAGAACGGCGCGGGAGAAGAGATAGGCGCCGCGTCTGTGGGGGATGTCAGTGCCCTCCAGAGCCCATACCCAGAAGAAACATGCAGAAGAAGGAGACTCACCCATTCGCCTCAAATCCAGCCTCAAATTCCTCTTGACTCAAATCCAAGAAGGACTTTCGTATAAATTTCCCACCAACATTAAACACCGCCGCACTCGCCCTCGGCTCCTCTTTCCCGCTGTACTTCTTGATCTCTGCAAACGCCTTCTCAACGCTCCCCGCGTCGCTGATGTCCGTAGCGATGCCCTGTGCCCAGCCACCATTGTTCTTGATTTCCTCGACCAGAGGCTCGTAATTCGCGGGATTTCGCGCAAGGAGGAAGACGGGATACCTCTCGGCGAACTTGCGTGCCACTGAAGCACCTGTTCCAGGACCTACACCAGCGATGATGGCTGGAGCTGCGGAGGAGGGGGATGTGGATGTGGACATTGTGCGGGTGACGTTGCTGGTGGTCGGGTTAAAGTTGACGAGATGGCGAGAAAGGGAGGAGAGGCGGAGGGCTGGACGCATTGATTTTGGAGGAAGGAAGGGAGTTGGTCAGGTTTTGTACTTTGGGTTGATGGTGGAGTGGCGGCCAAGAGAGGGGTGTGGGGTTGGGTCAGCCAATGCCGAGAGGGTGGTGATTTATCATCGTCTTGCTCAGCAATGACGCCTAAGACATTGAGTTGTGCTAATCACATGCCAGGAGCGCGTTTGCGTCCGAGAGGCCGAGATGATCGAAGAGAGTTTGGGCGAGTGGAGAGCCTAAAGAAGAGATCTCGATGGATGAAACGGCGTAGCCGCGAGATGGAAGCGCTCCACCGACAATCTGATGCAAGGGGTATAATAAATGACCTTATTTGAACTTCATATATGATATCTCCGTACGCTGTCGGTATGCCTAAACCACTATGTACTCCCCGTCAATCCGTTCCATTGCCTTCCGCCATTTGAATCCCTGTGCTGCACAAATCCCCTCATTGTGATTCATGCCCGTCATAGATCCGTGATTTTGCTCAATTGTGTCTTTTGTATCGTCGCGCCATACCTTCTCGAGTAGCTCTAAACCTGAAATGTTGTTGAAGAAGCCAGAATCCTTCTGGATGTCGAGGCACCGCTCGCGAATCAAATGCCGGTCTTCAGCGCTGACGCATTCGGTGCCGGTGATGAAGAGCGGCCAGAGAAGAAAAACGTCGGATTTGACGTTGGTGATGTGGTAAAGTGCTTGGGTGACTAGGTTCTGGAAATTGGGATGGGTGGATGGGAGATGGGGATATGCTAAGCGTTCGGTGTAGAGAAGAGCCGAGTAGCGGAAAGATTCGGAGATGTGGAGAAGATCGAGTCGGTCGAATTGGGAAGAGGGCGACGATGGCTTCACGGGATCCAGCTGCCAGTCTTGGAGCGCTTTCCGGGTTGCGGTCCATTCCCTCCAGAACGGAGCTCGTGAGGCCATGTCCTCGTCGTCGTTTAGTAGAGAAGACCGGCCATTGCCATCATAGCGGTTGTAGTTCATGCTGTAGTAGTCCTGGGACCTGGAGTTGGGGCTCGACGAGCGCGTCTTGGGCCTCGCAGTGATTTCAGGTGGTGTGTCTTCGACTGGCTTGCCCTGGCTCAGGAGATTCAAGCGGCCGAGCTTGGCGATGATCTTGAAGAGTCTGCCATCACAGCCAGCAAGATTCTCCAAAGACCAGCCGTCATCACCGGAAACATCCAAGTCCGGCAACTGGCTTTCGCGGTCATTGACCGTGGCAGTCATTGCGTCGAACCACGTAAACATGACCGTCAACCAATTGGACGCCTTCGAATTCGGACCTTTGGTACCGCCTCTCATCGCAAGTATTTGCTTCACCCCTGCAAATTGCGTTTTGAACTTCGCAACGCCCGTATCACAAATGTGGTAGAGACATAAAATAAGCAACGTTGCAAGGATAGAGTCATTCTTTCGACGCTTGGGATCCTTGAGCTGCTCGTTCAAGGCCTTGATCGAAGCCGATTTATGGAAAAGCTCTTCCATCGATGGTTCGCTCATGGATGTATGTGGCAAACTATCCAGACCACCTTCCATGATGCTGTGCGCGATAGACGATCTCCTGACGGACTTGTCATACGAGCAGTCTGTCAGGCTTCGCCGCTTGCAGCCCTTGATAGAATTAGAGCTCCCCCTCCGTATGCGCAGATTACTGGCCGATAATGCAGCAATGGCATGTTGCAATGTCTTGCTTTCGACGGCCAAACGCAGAATGTGAGTTCGGTAAGGGTTCGTGGGCCCATCGAAGGCTACAATGACGGGTGAGATGACCTTGTCGTAGTAGTCAATGAGGAATCGTAGACCAGGAGTCTTGCCGATCGAGAACGATGAGAAAGGGGTGGAGATGATCGATGATGTGTGGGCACCCACGTCATCTGGAACAAGCTGTGGAGACAGCTGGAGCTGACCCAGGTACTGTGGAGCCTCCTGAGTCTTTTCAATATTCTGACAGACACCGTTACTAATTTGCTGCTGACAAATACCTTGTTGATTCGATAGAATGTTATCCAGGCTATCTGCAACAACGGGATCGGCGAAAAAGCCTTGGTCCTCCTGATAGTCCTGGCTGCTGTGATCGGAACCCAAGCTGGAAGTGATACTGTCGCCTGACCAGCTCATCTCGGGGTCCGGGAAGAAGTTGCTGTCGAACGGGCTTTCTGGGACCGCTTGGCGATAGCCAGACTCGTGCTGCACAGAATGCTCTGGATAGCTAGGCGAGTACGGATTGTAGGCTGAAAAGGTTGGCGTGATAGGCGAGTATTGCATGGAGAATCCATACTGATGGTCTCTGAACCCACCTACCGCGTTCGCCGTCAATGGCAAATCTCTTAGCGCTCCCAACTGCTCAGCAGGCGCTACTTGCAGGGGCTCCAGCGAATGGCTTCTCATCCGCTTGCTGGGCCGGCCCGGCATCTGAGGTCGCGATCCATGGCCGCCTGGCGCTCGCCACTGTAAATTGGGCGGAGGCAACATGGGCGATGGATTCGCGTTGTTATGGTCCGAATTCACAAAGTCGAAAGTCGTCGTCGCGCTGCCTGCACTTGCTGGTCCACTTCTTGATCCAGTCCCTCGACTGTTGGTAGTCGATTGAAGCGAATCGCGATTTGGGCCAAGCTTAGATAACTCGCCCAAGGACCGCTTCCTGCTGTTCTCTGCCTTCTTACCCGTCTCCTGCTCCGCCTTCTTGGAATTCGCAATCGGTAATGCCAGTCCGCGCAGCTTCCCTCTGCTGGCAACGCCAACTCCCCAAGTCAGAGTGGTCTTGTAGCCAGAGCAGTCCTTGCCTTGGTCAAGACATGGTGAGCAATATGGCCTGCGCCTGTCACATTTGCTTTGACGTTCCTGGCATGAAAAGCAGTCGTCTGCTGCGCCAGTGGTCGGCGCTCTTCTGCGCCGCTTGCGCGGAGAAATTGGTGATTGCTGAGGCGATGTCTCAGGCTTCTCGACTTCTGTCTCGATCATAGTAGTTGCCATGGCGGCGCAAATGGGTTGCTAGCAACGAGTTTGGCTCCAAGGTCAACGAATGTATAATGGGTGGTGAGGATGAAGTTTCAAAATGGTCTGAAAATGACTAAGGTCAAGTGGCATGTAGAAATAATGAGTGACCAGCAGCATGTGTACCACAAGCTGTCCCCGCAGAATGCGCGTTGACGTAGGAGATGCCTGGGCATGATTATATACATGTACCTTGCTGTACTCCGCACGGGTGAGCAGGTGGACCCGGTGCTAGGCTGGCAGCGGTGGTAGTGCTATCTGCCCCGAAGAGGGGCAAGCAGATGTGTGACATGACTAAAATAAGGACGGCCGTGGCCGACGGCGGTTTATAGAAGGAGTTTCTGGACCGGCACTAGGATGGTATACACAAGGATCCTCCCAGTCAATCATCCTGGTGTCCCTCCGTGGCCCGTACCTTGGTAGAGCTTCCAACAATCTGCTAACGGAGGGAGGAGACGAAAGTCCAAATGAGCCGGAGCAGCCTAGCTGCTACCTAGCTGGCCGATAAGCATTTCGGCACACAACCGCTCGACGCGGGGAAACAAAGCTATCGATTGGGCGACACGGCAGTAGCGTGGAGAGAGGGCCCTGGGCCGTTGCAGGACGTTGGCGATAACACGGAGGGTGGTGGCCGTCGACGGTTTGGAGCACAAGCAAAGGAAGTGGCTAGGACTGTCCAATCAACGTCAGGTCATGGCGTATTTCCGGGTATGGGGCCCCGAGCGAGCACCGGCGTCCAGGACGATCGCCATGGGTGGTGCGATGAGGGAAGGGAGCGAGGGGAGGCTGCATTCGAAGGTCTGTGGAAGGTTGGCGAGGTTCATGGGTTCATGGGTTCATGGGTTCATGGGGATCGTGTGATGTGAGGGATCCGTTGGAGGTTTTGAATTTAGCAGCGGGAGCGAGCGACGACGATCCCCGGCTAGGGGAAGCGGCAAATGAAAGAGGTCGGTTGCGATTTCTGGGGGAAAAGAAAGAAACCGCAATTCGAAAGATATCCGATGGAGGGCACCAGATCAATCACCCTGCACATCAGACCCGTACTCTTGACTGTTCACTGGTGACTACCATACTCATGGCTAATGATTAGCAGGGTCAAGTGCACAAGTGGAGCTGTCTACGACGAATCGTACACCAACCACTGGATGCGACTAGCCAACTCTCCTCTCACAGCCCTCTTCGTGCAGGAGTTCGATAACTAAGTACTTGTACTCGCTTCTATTCGTCCACTCCGACAACACCAACCACGATCCCGGGGCTCCCCAAGCTCGGACACCAATTGACGTCTACCCCGACGATCCTCACAATCAATGCTCTATACTCGGACCGTGGCTCGAGGTCATGCACACCGTCTGTACGGAGCACTCCGTCCAACAATCAAGTCAAGGCACCCGATTCCAATGATCTGCAATCGTCCCTCGGTAAGGTAAAGATGGGAACCCCCCACGGGTCCGTGGGCGAATGACGCTCGTCCTGTGCCTGACCGAGTCGATATGCGACCCAATGTGAGTGAGAGAAAGCAGAAAACAACCCAAACATATTTCAAGCTTGCCTCGGCTTCGTCAAAGCTCGCGAAACTTGCCCCCAAAGCTCAGGCCGATGCTATATGTAGAAGATCGACGGATATCGCAGTCGTTCGAAATGGACTATGTCCGGATACAACCAAAACAAGCATAAAGAGGGAAGCCTACTGGATCGTCCACTCTATCGGTCGGAGCTGGATGAACTGTACACAGCGGGACGGCCGTCCTGTCAGTCGATCTAATGGCCCCCAAATCGCCCCAGTGGGCCAATACCAATGTTGGATGTAGCCACATCGGTGGTGCCAACTCCCTTTCTTTTACCCTATCTCGACTACACACCTCGACTAGACACTTCGACTGCCACAATGAGCATCTTGTGAGCCGGCACGAAGTGGGTGCACTCGCTTCTTGACCTTCATGCAAGAACGCAATGACGGAGAGCTGATGGACCGAATCACCAGTGAAGACCCATAATTGGAGTGGCAAACTGTTCACACCATGTTTCTCTCACTCAATCAAAATGCTTAAGAGCAGGGCTCGGACAAGATCCTGAGCTCATTCGTAACACGAGGAACCCCTGAAAAGTGCACGGTGCGGTCGGATGGAATAACTAAGGTATAGTCCAGAGAACGAGTACAGACATTGCGCACGGAAAAGAAATGGTCCGCGACTCTGGTCACTGCGTCGTATTGGCGGATATCGTTTGTAAGGACTCCGAAGGATGCAAGGATCAAGGGGGCAGTGCGACTGTGCTCTTTCCTTGGCTCTTATACAGCAAAACGACCGGTCGCTCGCAACCTGTGAATCTGAATGGTTGCTTGCGTCACGCAAAAGAAACCATTTCTCAATTAATTGACTGGGAGATATCATTGGGTCAAGGTAGGTGAGCTTGGCCAACAGGATTCGTGACTCAACTGAATCACGATCTTTCCTTCACTTTTCAAGTTACAACGAAGTCCCCCGATTTTACGCTCCACCAGTCATAAGTCTGAGGCGTCTCTTATACTCACTGTGCCGCAAGGCTTCTTGCGAGCAAAGGTTTCAGTGTCGGTTGGTCAAGATATTCTCCGGTCGATTCAGCTTTGCAAGATTTGCTTCTCTCCCAAGCCGCAATAGAAAAGGTCACAGAATCGGTTTAGATTATTTGGGTTGGGGCAAGTACGGCGCAAGATGTGTGTCTGTTGAGTCTGGTGTTCATCACCCAAGGCTTTTTTACTCAGCAGTATTTTAAACGTTCGCCACGTCCTTGCTCACGACCCTGGCAAGTACCTATTTTCCGAGGGGAGGCTCGGGATCCTACGTCTTACGTTTCCCATGTGACACCTCGCTATAGATCTGAAGGCTGGTGATCAAAGTTCTCTGCTGTGTATTGCCTTGCCGCACTTTCCAAGACGGGCTGAACATCCACCTCGGAGATTTAACCAACTACTTGCTCCTAGTCAAACTCAACCTCCTCTGACAACACCATTTGCGGGTCTTAGAACCAATTGCAAAGCGCGTGGCGTCTCTTGGACCAACTGTTTTCGCCATGGCTTGAAATGCAATACTGCTAGCTTGCCAAATGACGCTGTCAAGTCTACACTTCCGCTGCCGCCGGCTTTCGCGGATACAAACCCGCGGCCCGAAGAGCTCAGCATTCATTGTCGATCAGGAATGTTTGTTCGCTTGGTGGGAGAGTTTTCGAGCTCGCCAATTCGGACGACCTGCAGCATCTAAAGGGCTCTCTTTTAGGATTTGTGCAATCCCATCGGGGCAGTGGTCCTGGAGCCGTCACATTGACGCGTCAGCCCCTAAATTTTCTTACCACATGAAAGTCTTGCGCTTGCTGGACCGCGTTTCGAAAGCTCGAAAAGCATGTCTAGATGGTCCGCCGTCAAACGCGGGACGCCGGCGCTTGTGGCACAGTAGGGCTCTGGTTCGTTCCAGCTGACGTCTCCTCATCCAGGGCTATCAGGAACAAATTTCTGCCTGAGCATAGTGCAGTAATAGGCTCCAGTTTCGACAGCTGAGAGGAAGGCGGCCAAAGCGTTGATGAGATGGAGTCTCCAATTCGTGGACTGCGTCTCGCTCTAGGCTTTAGGATCGCAGAGGATCCGAGGACAAGTCATCGAGGGGAATCGAAATCATAGCTGTGGAGCCAGATGGAGCTGACGTGGAGTCTGTGATGCTGGCAGGATTGAATCCAGGCCCTTTGCTGATGTCTATAAAATCTCCTTGACCGCTCAGGCAAGTCTGACATCTCACCTACAATCCTCCATCCCTCAATCCTTCTACTCTATAAAAGACTCTTACGAAAGACTCTTTGAATTTCTCCCAACACCCAGAGCCCAATCTCACAACCTTCATACCGCACCAGCATCAAACATGTCGTTCCAATGCAAATACTACACGCTCGAGGATGTCCACCATCACGGTGTCAAGTCGGCCAACATCCCTTGCAACAACTGTGTAGTAAGCGACCCTCATGTTTATCTAGTCCTTCAGAAGCGAAGAAACCTCTTACAAAGGCTGACAACATAAAGAACGTCGGCCGCAGGCATCGTATCGACTACCGAGGCCCTAACCTCGAGGTTATGAGCTTCCGCGCAGAGGATAGTGGCAGTACCGGCGTATCCCGTTCCAACGTCCACCTCAAGGAGTCACAGGACGATGGGAACACCGAACTTCATCATGGAGCACCCGGCCAGCAGAGCCAAGCCGGCGACACCGTCTTGGGTGACCCCGCTTAGAAGGTCCGCCATCACCACAAGGGGCTTGGGCGACAGGGACACCGCTTGTTGAGCATATGGGAGGCAGATTGAGTTCGGAGGACTTTTGAGCGTTTACCTCAGCGTAACCTGTTTGGGAGGTACTGCATGCACTTGGCATTTTCTGTTGGTGGAATTTTCTCTTGGTGTTATCTTCTTTGGGAGGATGTCTAGGTCAATGGTACATTGTCCGGGAGGATCGTTGTCGTGAGATTGTTATGACATAGTCTGGTACTCGCTCCTTTACTCGTCAATCAAATACTTAATGACTCTACTTTCGACCATGGCCCCTTGCGGACACCCCGAATACCCTAGGTAGCGTAGCGGTACTGGGAAATTATCTGGAGATTGCAACCTGAGAGCCACATTGCACGCAGCGAACCTTCAAGCAAAAATTCGGAGGTATAGCCTCTCGGCTTTCCAATCGAGTAATAAAAGGAAAACTTTGAAACACACAGACCGACCATCATAGGTCACAGACTTCCACCAAAGTACCCAAGTAAGGAGAAAAAGAATGTCGCTCACCATCAAACTCCCAATCGTCACAGATCCAATTGATGGCATCTCAGGGGCAGTCTGCAGGCGAACCTTGTTCCGATGAAAAAGACACTGTTTATTCTGCGCCAGCCGTATACCTCGTTGACCAACATGATATGAGGTTGGCGAGGAGATAAACTGGCGCTGTAGTAAGGGGATGACGAAAGGAAGAGAAAGATAGCTTAGCCAGAGACGCGTTGACGTCCTCCAAAGACAGCAGCGAAGCCGTAAAGGCTCACAATAACCGCACACACAGACTCAATGCACCTTTGACTATGCTTCTCCCATATCAAGCCTCAATCTCCTTCCCATTCGCCCCACCCCACCCCACGCCTTCACGACTCCTCCCCCCTCTTCGCCTTCTCCTCCCTCCCCTTCCTCATCCTCGAGAGAATGTCCTCCCGGTCCTTATCCAGCTTCAGCTTCGTAATCACCACCTTGCTCGGATGTACCCCGATCAGCACGCTCTGCCCGTTCGTCTTCTCGCGCGCCACGCCCTTGATGTGCACCACGTATTTGAGGCGGTAGACGGACGCGACGGCACCTTCGCGGCCTTTGTTGCTGCCGCGTACGATGGTGACTTCGTCGTCTTTGCGGATGGGGATGGAGCGGACCTGTGATTGGGGAGGGGGGTTGAGTAGGTGGAGTGGAGGGGGGGGGGGGGGGAGGGTAGAGGAGGAGAGGGGGCGGGAGGGAAGGACGAACTTTGTGTTTCTCGCGGAGTTCCTTGTTGAGGGGGGCGCTCATGATGGTGCGGCGGACGCTGGAGGGGGCGGTGAAGTGCGCTTTGCGCGATTTGCGGCGCGAGCAGTGGAGGTCTGGTGGAGATCCTGGTTAGTGGGTTTGAGTAGGTGAGTGTAGGGGGTGGTACTTTGGTTGATCTTCGTCATCTTGGCGGTATTGACTTGGTCGATGATTTGGACTTCCAGATGTGCATCACCATGTTTTAGTCATGAATGCTAAGGAGTTGTTGGTGGGAGCGCGAGATAACGCTAGGACGGAAAGAGTAGTTTAGACGAATGATGCCAAGCTTTGAGGTGATTGGAGTGTCGCGGAGCTCTTGGACTAAAGACATTGAGCTTTCACAGAGCGCTCTCTTTGCATCATACGAGATACTGACTACAAACAGTGTCATCTTTGTGGAGTCTCAAGATCGATTATCTGGTTGGTTTTGCAGCATGTTCTCGTCTGGGCAGGCGCTGCCTCACTAGAGTCGCGGAATTTCAGTACGGATTCATCTTCTCTAGATTCCTAGGAGCGCTAACCCAAGGTCTTCATCAGACCACATACAAATCGCTGAGGTTTGGAGAGGCCTTATTTCGCAAGCAGCTAGTCGCCGATACCCTTACCGACCCTGATTCCTATCTTCGCGCGCCATAGGTGAAGGATGTCGTACAACGGTTACAATAGCTATCAGCCATACCTCAATCAGCAAAGAGCGTCAGATGGCGCGGACAATCAGTACCAAAGCTATGGAGCACAGTACTCTCAACCCAACTCTCAGAGCACTCCTTATGCGGCGCAACTCCCTAGCGTGGGACAACAAAGAAATACCTACCAACCGCCATCCAGGCCGTCCAGTGGACAGAACTATCATACTGCCCGCTCTCAGTCGAATTCTGTGTCGAATCCGTCGCCCGGACCGGCGTCTGCCTCGGCATACCAGCCACCAGAACCTCGACAGAGCCAGTCCTATACGCCCGCTCCTCAACAACAACGTCAGCAATCGTCTTGGGCAGGCAGCAATCAGTATCCTTATCAGTACCCGGCAACTCAGAACTCGTACCAGCGGTCGTCCTATATCGCGCCGCATGCGAACGCCCACAGTCAGCAGCAGTCACAATCTCCCAGTCAGCCGTCCAATTACCCGGCAACCGCGTACGGTGACCCTTCTAGATACAGTGGGATAGAGAATTCGGGGACAGCAGCGTACCAGAACCCCAGGACAGATTACTCATATACTGGCGCCCGCTCACCAGAGAATACTACAGCCCTAGGCAGTCTGGCGTACGCGTCTAGTCTGAGACAAGATCGGTCTGGGTCTGGCGCACATACGGATGGAGGATCGCTGCAACGAGTAGCGGACTACAATCGAGCAACTCCGGGTCATGTGGTAGCTCAGCGTCCCGATAGCAGGAGCAGCGGAGTGAGCCACTCGAACCATTCCGCTCCCAATAATAGCCGCTCTAACGGTCACGGTCCGAGAGAAGGGCATGAGCACCAAGCTTCGGGGTCGCAAAACGCTCAAAACCGGCTACCACCATCGGCATCGTCTAGCTCTAATTTCACACAACATGATTCTCATCGAAGCGGTTCTACGTCGTCGAATAGCCACCAGACTGCGAGACGCTCAGAGACAGAGCATCCCTTGCGACTTCCCTCGATCAATGACCCGACAAATAATCAAGATCACACAAAGAACGCTCATCAAAAGTCTGTTTCAACAAATCCCACTCATCAGAACCCTACCACCATCGATCCAAACAAGGTCTTCAATGAATACGAGTATCGGAAGAGGCAAGTCGCCATTGCCGCGGAAGCAAAAGCCAATAGAGAGAAGGCGGAAGCGCAAGCAAAGCAAGCCGAGCAAGCTGCGGCCTTCAAGGCTCTGGCGTCTCAAGATGAGGCCGCAATGAAGGAGCAGATGGAGACGGAAATGAAGCTTATGCTTGAGAAGATGCGCGACTATAAATCGAAGGATCCAGGGCTATTTTCTCAAATCTGGGAGCAAGTAAAGAAGGCCCAGCCACCAACTGCTTTACCAGCAAGTAAAGAAGTCAGCGTTCCCTCGCCGCGCGCTAGTATTGCTTCTCCGCAGATCAGCGGAGCCGCTCATCAGCTCAGTACCTCCACGCTCAACGCAGCTCAACCTGACCCAAACTCCCAGCTAGTACAAGAGTCGGCCAGCCTGGCCGCCGAGGAAGATCGCGGCAAATTTCCAGCGGCACGTAGAAGAGGCAAGTTGTACGAGACTCGACCGAGTCTAGACCAACCTGCTAGTCAAGCACGCGCTTCCTCTCCCCCTTACCCTCCAGGTCCTCCAGCAGGTTATGTTCACGCTGGGGATGAAGGACCATCTGCTCCTACTGCAGATCAATCGGATGGCTATGTCCCTGCTGGGAATCTTGATCACAACGATAATCGACCGATGCAGAAGGTTTGGGTGTCAGGAAAGGGGCGCACACAGGGACTCGGGAGGCCAAAAGGCTCAACACCCAAGAAGGGGCAAGCGGAAAGGCGAGATCAGGCGGAGAAATACGATCAGATTGGGAGGCACGACGGGGCGGGAGATGAGTCTGTCGTTCCGACGAACAATCATGTCCCTCCCGCAAACAATCCTGCTGTAGCACAACCCATGGCTGCCACGAAACCTCCACCGCCACGGCCTACTGGCCAAACCCATTGGCCGGAGGATGATAAATGGGCCCTCGCGATTGCTGCGCGGGACACACTATTATCCCATCCGGCGAATAGAGGCAAGCAGCTCCTGTCAGAGGATATACGAAATCTGTTAGATCAAGGTCCAAGTTACGAGGAGTTGTGCGGTATCCTTGAAGAAAAAGGCTTCGTGGTTGAGCGAACGCCCTTCGCACAGCAGTTGCTCTCTGCCGTACCTCGCCTCAAGCAGCAGCGGCCGCCACCCAATGCGCAATCCCCAATCCAGTCTCCATCTACATACCAGCCAGACCAGACGAATTTGCTAGGACAGGGTGTCCTTGTTCCTGTTGTGCATATGTATGACAACTTCAGGAATACTGCAGTACAAGCTCCAGTGGCAAAAATGTCTGCGACGACTGCGAAGGCTACTCCCTCTGCTCCGCGTCAAGGAGCTCTCCCGAAACCTCAACCTCGCGCCACACCGGTTAACACAAAGGAACGAAACGCCAAGAAACGGACCTTCAACGAGATTGTCGACTTGACCGCCGGAATGGACTCAGATGAAGAGCTCGATCGTCAACGTGCAGAAAAGCAACGAAAGATCGAGTCTATGAAATCATCAAAAACCATAGATACTAATACAAACATTCAGAAAAAGACCGACGAGCAAGCGATGCGATCGTCCCCTCCGTCTGGTGGTCAATCTTCCGCAGTGCAGAGCGATGAAGATGTCACTGGTCTCGCACGCTTCAAGAACGTCATGTCGCCCGAACGCGAACGTCTTCGCAAAGCGCGCGAGATCGTAAGGCCAATGAACAGAGCTCTTGCCTTACGGCGATCAACGTACAATCCGAGGACTATCGCGCGTGACATTCTTGTCGCAGCTGGAAAGCATCCAGTTGTGCTACCATTGAACTATCACCTCGAGGGCTTGAAAACCAAGTTCCGCCACGTTGAAGTTACTTCAGACTTGAGCACCTTCAACTGGGCTCTCATCGACCCAGGTGGTCCTCCACCAAAGCAGCAAGTCAAGGATAGCGAGTCGCGGGCCCAGAATGTTGAGAATCAGGACGAAGTCGTTGCTATCTCCGCGTCGAGTAAACGACCTGAGGTCCGTGTCGCTGTTCCGACTAGTGCTAATGGGAAGCCTATCATTGCAGCTTCGAGTCCTCCAAAGCCTCTCAAAGGCTACTTCGCCAAGCGCCGTTCATTACCGCATTCTCAAGGCTTCATGCCGTCTCGGCCTTCGTTTGGCGTGTCGCCCGGCCAACCGCAAGCGCCTTCTGGCCAGCGTGTAGCTCAAGGTGCTGGCCATGTCTCCATGCTCGGCGCTGGCGAAGGCTCATTATTCGCCAACAAAAAGAAGGGCTCGGGCTCCAACAGCGCACCCGCGACCCCGCAAAATTCACTCACAGGGAGTCAACCTGTCACCGGAGGTAGTGAAGGACCCAGCGGTCACAGACGGAGAGGACGTCCACCCGGGGCCAAGAACAGAAGTGGCAATTTCATAGCTTATCGGCCTCAACCCAAACCTATCATACCAGACTTTATCACCCCAGACCCAAAGTCAACGCCAGGTCGACTTCTTGCTCCGTCAACTTTTCACACAAAGTCAACCCCAAGTCGACCTCTGGATCCGTCAATTCCGGACTCAAGGTCAACACCAGGCCGGCTTCTAGCTCCGCTAACTTCAGACCCAAGAATTCTATCCCTCAATGCCATGTCCGCTGGAAATGTCCGAAGGGTTCCCACAACGCCAGCGCGACCGAGTGGCCTGCGAAACGAGCTGACCGTCTCCCCAGCGGCAGGCTTCGCCGTCGTCATTCCCTCTCCTCGAAAATGGGCAGGCCAAGCAAGCAGGCCGGGAAGTGAAGTATCTTCGAAAAAGAAGGTCCGCAACACCTCGTCTCCTGCTCCCATTCCCAAGCGCCAAGTCTACAGATGTCGTTGGCAAGACTGCCTCGCCGAGCTTCATAACCTCGAAACATTGCGCAAACACGTTCGTAAGCACATGGATGAGTTTGAAGAGGATGACGATTACGAATGTCTCTGGGCGGGCTGCGGCAACAGCAGGATAGGCGCCACGGGCACCGATGAGCGCGAGCCTTTGCATTTCAAGAGTGCCATAACTTGGGAGCGTCATATGGACGGGCGGCATCTGGATCAGTATGCATGGGACCTAGGCGATGGCCCCTCGCCTCACCCGTCAGGTTAGAACCTGCACTCCGACACCCAGCACGTAGTCAAATACTAACGGTGCCCGCAGATGCCGAAGCCTCCGACTACCTCAGCGACTCCCAGCAGCGCAAAGTAACACCCAAACCAAGCCCCAAGAGCCGACGCTCCGACGTCTTGAAAGTCCCACCTGTGCATCTCATTCCACGTGGGGAAGGGCATGAAAGAGAGGCAGCGATTGATGCTTATCACGATGTGCATGGCATCACGTCGAAGAAGCAGAAGGCGAGGGCGGAGTTTGAGGCGCAGCTGCAGAAGAGGAGGGCTGTTGGGAGTGGGATCACGAAGGGTGGCACGGCTTTTGTGAATGAGAAGCGGCGGGCGCTGTTGAGCCATGGGGGTAATGAGATTCGAAGGGTTGAAGATGAGAGTGACTAGGCCATCCCCAACTAGGGTCGCTCTTCAATCTCTGCTCGAAAGCCTCAGAGGGTTAGAAATGGGGGTTTTGCAGGATACCAAGGTTCAGTAAAGAGGTCGTGGCGGCCAAACGCCATGTGCATAGCACTTTCGAGCGATATCCGAGTTCAGTAACACGATTACTCCTGCAACGGAGGCTTGCGCATGTGTATTCCAGCATTCGATATCTTACAATGTCGCCAACTCTTGCACAATAATCGTAGATACAAGTCGCCCTATCGCTTTCAATCCTCGCGCAGCAGTGATTTGCAACACACCAACCCACAAAATTCATCCCTACCAACCCTCACCGCAACCCCTTCATCCCCTCTCCATCCCTACCGCCTCCACTCCCTCCTAGCCTCTCCACCTCCACTACCCCCATCTCCAATCCCTCACCTCATCCCCCTCTCCATTCTCCCCAAATCCCCCCTCCCTGCCATTCAAGATCAGCGCCCCACCCGCGCCCCTCCCACCCCCGCCGCCTTCTCCCCCGCTACCTTCTCCCCGCCAATCTTTCCCCCCTTCTCCCCCGCCCGCTTCTCAGCCCCACTTTTTGCCCCGGGCGTCTTCGTCTCGGTGCCGTCCTCCTTGGCGTTGATCTCTAGGAAGTGGTATAGCACAATGAGGAGCATAGCTAGGGAACCGAGGAAGATTGCTAGGCGGTAGAGAGCGTCGTCTGAGATCATGGTTGGTTGACAGGGCGAAAGGGAACACGACCAGGGCTGGAGTTCGAAAGGGCCAATGGTTGTGGTACGAAGAGAAGGAGGATTTGCGAGGGATGCGGTGGTGAGAGGTAAGATTGGTTGGGTGGAGGTGGTGGTTAGTATGTATTGAGAGGGTAGGCGGCGCTTTGGGAGGGAGGTGGTGGTGAGAGATAAGATTGGTTGGGTGGAGGGCGTGGATGGTAGGTGTGGGTGACTGTTGGGGGGTTTAGTAGCTGGCACGGGTTGGAATAAGATGGGAAGACAGACGGGAGATAGACTTGGATTGATTGATTTTAGTTGAGTGGCTTTGTTTGGGTTGTAATGAATTTCTGAAGATGGAAATGGGTCCGAGCAAGGACACGGTCAAAAAGTGAAGCTCCGCAAAAGGGCGCTAGCGGAGCCCTATGGCTCGTCCCAAGTCCCCCACTGAGTCTTCTTCATATTCCATCGTCGTATTGTTCCGCCTACTGTCATTACAAAGGCCAGACCACTGGAATCTGCTCTCCAAACCGCCTTCGCATCTCTCTCCACTCATTGTCACTCTGTCAATTCTCACCGCCATCTGCGCATTTGCGCATTCCTTTCTCACCCGCCCCTCAATAACTTCTCCGCCACCGTGTCACAATGGCTCCCAAGAAAGATGCAGGAAAGGCACAAGGCTCCTCGACCAAGGTCGCGGTGGATAAGGTCAGCATTCGCCCCTCTCCACCATAATAATCGTCGGCTAACAGACCACTTTCTAGACATTTGGCATGAAAAACGTTAGTCTACCTTCCTTCCTTTCTTCCTCCCCTAACACCAAATTCCTCCGAAACACCCCATCTCCACTACCCAGATCTGGTCTCTAGACATCATACTGAACCACCTCCCTCCGCAGAAAAAAGGCGGCGCCGCCCAGAAACAAATCAAGACCATCCAATCCCAAGCCGCCGACGCCAAAACCCCCGAACAAAAACGCAAAGAAGCCGAAAAGACCTCCCGCGAGCGCGAAAAAGCCGCCTCCGAAGCCGCCAAGCGCGAAACCGCCGAGCTCTTCAAGCCTGTGCAAGTCCAGAAAGTGCCCTTCGGCGTCGACCCGAAAACCGTGCTGTGCCAGTTCTACAAGCAGGGCAGCTGCGAGAAGGGCAAGAAGTGCAAGTTCAGCCACGATCTGGATGTGGGGCGGAAGAGCGAGAAGCGGAACCTGTATACGGATACGAGGGAGGAGGAGGAGGAGGAGAAGCGGAAGGATGATATGGCGGGGTGGGACGAGGAGAAGCTGCGGCTGGTGGTGATGAGTAAACATGGGAACCCGAAGACGACGACGGATAAAGTGTGTAAATTCTTCATTGAGGCGGTGGAGATTGGGAAGTATGGCTGGTTCTGGTCGTGTCCGAACGGTGGCGATAAGTGCATGTATCGGCATTCGCTTCCCCCTGGGTATGCTCATCCTCCCCTCCCCATTCTTTTCACCTTTCCTCCCCTAGCTCCTACGATCACCCCCTGGCCCCGGCAATCCGGCAAGCTAACATGTGCCCCCGCAGGTTCATACTCCAAACCCACACCCAACGCCTCGCCGAGAAAGCCCTCCTCGAGAAATCCCCCCTCAAGACCCTCACGCTCGAAGACTTCCTCGAGACCTCGCGCCAAGCACTGACCGGCACACTGACGCCCGTGACCCCTGAATCGTTTGCAACGTGGAAGAAGGAGCGGTTGGACAAGAAGGCGGCGGAGGATGAGGCGCGCAAGGCGAAGGAGGCGACGGGGCGGGCGATGTTTGAGCAGGGGGGGTGGGAGGAGGATAGTGAGGAGGAGGGGGAGAGTGGGGATGATGGGGGGGAGGGGGAGAGTGAGGGGGATAGTGGCGAGGAGGGGTGGGATGTGGAGGGGATGAGGAGGGAGACGGAGAGGGTTAGGGAGGAGGAGGAGAGGAGGAGGGTGGAGGGCTTGGGGGGGCGGGCGGTGGCGGAGGAGAATGGGGTTGAGGAAGATGCGGCGGTGGGGGTTGGGGAGGTGGTGAGTAGTAATGGAGTCAATGGAGATTCGTGAGTTGTGAATAGGATAGTCCGATACGTTGGCGATTCATCGGCATGTACATTTGGGATACTGTTCTGGATCGCATACAGAGGTACATTCTAAGCAACCCCTTTCTCTCGCGCGGTTCGACACTGCGCAAACCAAATCGCATTAACGGTTTGCCTCTTTACCCATTTGGCCCACTGGTCAATCATCCCATGGCCAATCCGCCAATCCGCCATTCCGCGCATTCACAGATACACAATTCAGCCATGGCATATAGGACAGAAATTACATAGATTATACTATATATAACCTAGGACCGCAGTCCTCGTGCTAGCTTATGCTCTCAATACGGGCAAACTAACTGTTTTATGTCCTTGATTGATGCATAAGTACTTGATGCTATGCCTATCCGATACTAGAGCAGTTTATGAACTTGCTTCACTACCGCTTCCCACCCTTCGTGGCCTCCTTCCGCCGGATCCTTTCTGCCGCCCGCTGCAGCTCCGTCTTGACAGGCCCCTTGGCGAAGGTGGAAATATCGTAGTACGTCGGCGCGATATCCTGCCAAATCAAATTGCATTAGACAACCATTTGTGACAACATCTTACGACCAGCTGAAAGAAGCAACTCACCAGCAACCACTCCGGCTTGACCGCCGTAACCGTACGAATGAAATTCTTCGTCGTAAGTACAAACTCATTGTACAGCAGCCACTCGCTCTCCTGCTGCAGCACCGTGCTCGGATGCAGCAGCACATTCTGATTATCCTTCACGGTTACATACGTCTTCCCGCTTCCCTCCTTCTTAGCAACCTGCATGAAGAACCCGGCCACCAGCGCGCGGCGGATGTTGCTGTAGTAGTCCTTATTCTCGAAGGGCGTGCTCACGAGCTCGATCTCCTGCGTCTCCATGATGCGCTTGAGCTGCATGCGGACGTTGTCGGCGGACTGGAGCGCGCGCAGGGAGAGGAAGTGGTCGTGGCACCATTGCTTGGGGTTTGCCTGCGCGTCGGGGGATTTGAAGGCGTGGTAGACGTTCAGCATGGTGAGGTGGTCGCCGTCCGGGTGCGCGAAGAGGGCTTTCATGTCGTCGGCGCGCTTGCGGGCGGAGATGGGGCGGACGAAGATCTGCGGAACGGAGAGCAGGGCGGTGAGGGAGAGGATCTCGTTGGAGCAGTAGAACTCGGGGGAGGAGATCAGCATGACGGCGAGGGCGGGGTCGAGGGGGAATTCGGAGGCGAGCTTGCCGAGGGTGGTGAGGTTGCCTTCGTCGTCGAGGCAGGCGAGGTAGTTGAGTTCTTCGAGGGCGCGCATCAGGGTTTCGGGCGCGGGCGGGTCCATGAGGTCGAAGTGGACGAGGTCGTCGATGCCGAGTTTTTTGAGGTCGAGGACCGTGGAGGCGAGGTTGGAGCGGAGTACTTCCGGGTGCGTGGTTTGGATGAGTTCTTTTTTGAACGCCGCTTCGGTGTAGAGGCGGAAGCATTTCCCGGGGCGAGTACGGCCGGCTCGACCGGCTCGTTGTTGTGCGGAGGCTTTGGAGATGGCGGAGACGAGGAGGGATTCGACTCGTATGCGGGGGTTGTAGATCTTCTGCTTGCTGAAGCCAGGGTCCACTACGTATACGATGCCGTCGATTGTCAGTGAGGTTTCGGCGATGTTGGTTGAGATGATGCATTTTCGCCCTGGACGACCGCCAGGCTTGCGTGGAGGTGGGGCAGGTTCGAATATGCGTTGTTGTTGGTAGGGAGGCAAGGTACCGTAGAGCGGCAGTGTTCTCAGAGGCCCAGCGTCCGCTTCTCGAGTCATCTCATCAGCTTCTAGATTTATCTTTCGGCAGGCATCCTCGATTTCCTCTTCTCCAGTAAGGAAAAGTAATATGTCGCCTTCCGGCTCTGTTGCGTGGATTTGCAGTACTGTCCGTAACGCTGCTTCAATGTAGTCTCGCTCCGGCTCGGCGGTATAGAATATCTCCACTGGATGTGTTCGACCAGGAACCGCCAGGAGTGGTGCATCATTGAAGTAGCTTTGGAACTTCTGCGCGTCGAGAGTCGCAGACATGATCACGATCTTGAGATCAGGTCTTCGTATCGCAACCTCTTTCAGTAAACCCATCAATGTATCCGTGGCGAGTGTCCGTTCGTGGGCTTCGTCCAATATTATGGTACTGTAGCGAGTGAGATTGTTGTCGTGCATTGCTTCGCGGAGCAACATGCCATCCGTCATATACTTCAGGATGGTCTTCTGGCTAGTAACGTCCTCAAATCTGATACTGTAGCCCACTTCTTCGCCTATGGTGACATCCATTTCATTGGCAACACGTTCGGCAACCGACATAGCTGCTACTCGACGAGGTTGAGTACATGCGACAAGCTTACGATTGATGTGGGGCAGGTCGTCAAAGAGGACGAACTGGGGGATCTGCGTCGTCTTTCCTGAACCCGTCTCGCCGACGAATACAAGGAATTGCGACTTGTGGTACATAGCGAGAAACTCGTCTCTGTAAATTCAAGTGAGCATGGTGCCCTTCTCAAATCTGGATTTCGACTGACCTCTGCGCGTGTACTGGTAAATTCCTTCTCGTCTTAAGGATGTTGAAATACTGCTTTGACAGAGGTTTGCCATTGTAAGGATTATTGGGACCGTCCTCAGCCTGCTTGGCCATTGCAGCGGTTGTCTCATGATGAGGGAAGTGTCCGATCGTAGTGCCGGTTGACATTCCATTCATCCTACTGGATTTGAATCCGTGCCCATATCCGTTGCCGTAGCCCAGAGTGTCATCCTTCTGCTCGTCCATATGCGCCAGATACGGGTTATACTTGGTCTCTGATGGCTCAGCTTTGGCAGGCTTGGGCCCTTTTTTGACTCCATTTTCTGCTGGCCCGGCCTTCGTCTGATTGACATAGGTTTTAGATTTAGACTCTTCTGGCTCTTGCTTCACCTTGCGTCGAACCGGCTCTTGCTTGACTTGTTCGGTTGTGCTGAACTCCTTGGGATTAAGGTGAACACCCCCATCGTCGCTGTCACTTCCTGTATCCTGGTCGCCCATGATCTTTCGCCGTTTGACGCGAGTGTAGTCGTCGAGCTGGGGCATGCGATCACCCATGGTTTTTGTTTGCGCAGGTAGTGGTGAATGATAGAGACAACATAGTGGCGCTGACGTTCGTTCGATATCTTACAGAGCCAGTCCCAAAGGAGCTTAGCGTTAGTATTGGTAAAGGTCAGGAACGATTGACATGAAACCGAGCTTGGATATGCAAGGAACCCCATGCACCCTTACGCTACTTGCTGCATCTAAAATCTGCTTTTCTCGGCGACCTTCGTTCACCTCTGCACGTACGTCAATAATGGCCGAAGTCACCATCAGAGACCTGATTGATTGAGCAAATCCCCTGGTATTCTTTACGCCTTCAGTAATGACTCCCTTAGTCACCCATTGCGCCGAGTGAAATCACAGCAGCAATTGTCCAGTTGGCCAGCTTTCGTAGTATGACGCCGTAATTGGTTTCTCTTTCATCAATGTGGAGCAACAACTTGAAGCTTAGATAGCCTTTCACCTCCTCAAGTATGGACACCCCACCTCCCAACGAAGATTATGTGCCGACCTTCTATATTGGCCAACATGAGAGCAATCGCATGGAACCCGTCACAGATGAGCTTGTGCGTCGAGCACATGACTGCAATGTAGGCTCGTAGTGTATTCGAGCTTGCTGGACGCTGATTGATGACAGTATGACATGCTGACGGCTCCTCTGACAACCTCCCACTTCCGCGACCGAGTCTTTGATCTCTTTGAGAACTTGAACGAGGAGGCTGCCCTCACTGTTTCTCCGCTCACCAAATTTGATACTGACCTTGGGCCTGGAGATCTGACCTCTCAACTCCTTGCCGTAGTAAGTCCATGGATCGATCTGTCTTCTCCAGACCCTCTGGTATACAATATCTCGCGTCAGGTGCTTCATCTAGAGGTAGCCTATGCAGCCTTCTGCGGTGTGGCCAACATCATTGTTCCGGGGCCGAATATCTTTGGCCGCACCCTGCACGTCGACGGTGTGGCGCAGTATGCTTATGCCATCCAGGAGATCTTGGAAACCGGGATATACCACCATATTCTTATCAGGCTTCCCATGAGCGACGATTCGAATCGACCTTCGTTCCACAGCAAGAAAACGTTGGCCTCCTATACGAGGCCAATTTTTGTAGGGAAGGCGGATGACGAGGACGACGTAAGACGGGATCCTTTTGGGATGTGGGATGCTTGGAACGTCATCAGAAGCATATGTAAATACAACAATAGGTTATTCGTAGGTAAGACCAAACAAAATGTCTCACATAGTTTGCATGGTCTTTGTTTTGATTCCTGCTTTCCTATCTTTAATTTTAGACCACACATCCAATCTACCAGTGTATGGAAATCGAGAGCAGGGAATTTTGTCAACCAGGATGCTGTAACCCAGTGTAGTTGCGATGTCATGTCTTCCAAGCATCTTGAGCAGCAGAGACTGACGATAGCTTGATATAGCACTTGATATAGCACGGCCGCTGCCGCTGCCGCTGCCAAGTCTCCAGTCTCGCTGGCATTCGGAACCCTTGCGGCTTCTGATATTACACCAGCTCACGTTCATTGTCAACGATCATAGCAACCCTGTTCTTCCTAGAGCGACTCAAGCATTCCTCACCAAGTTCATGCGGATTCGCAACCCGCCATGGATACTGCTTAGTGACGTCGGTCCAATACCTGGTGCTGACCATCGTAACACCTCTGACTCTAGCGATCCGGCCTCGATTACTTCGCCTGATGGCTTCCCTTCGCTGTCCGAAGCTGCGAAAGAGCCACAGAAGAGCAGCAAATCATCTCAAGTACAGGATGCGACACTGCACCTAAGCTGCATCCGACGATACCAGCGCAAACAGCCCCCAAGAACACCGCTAGAAAGATTCGGTGCAGGCTACCAAGACTATCTCCAAGCACCCCTCCAACCACTCACAGACAACCTCGAGAGTATCACCTACGAAGTCTTCGAGAAAGATCCCGTCAAGTACGACTGGTACGAGGAAGCCATCAAACGAGCTCTGACAGACTGGAAAGATGACGACAAAGCAGCCTCAGGTCCGAACAACACAATTGTCGTCGCCGTCGTCGGAGCCGGCCGAGGCCCACTAGTGACACGCGCCCTCCGAGCCAGCGAAGCCGCCAAAGTTGACATTGAGCTATGGGCCGTCGAGAAGAACCCCAATGCCTGCGTGCTTCTCGAACGGCACAACGAGCACGACTGGCACAACCGCGTCAACCTCGTCAGATCAGACATGCGATCATGGAAAGGTCCTCTCCGAGAAGCCGTTCCCTCAGGAGACTCCCCCTACGGCTTCTCACCCGGCCCACCCACCACCCAGCTGCCAGGCATATACACCCCTATCGACATCCTCGTCTCCGAGCTCCTCGGCTCCTTTGCCGACAACGAGCTCTCCCCCGAATGTCTCGACGGCATCCTCCCCCTTCTCAACCCCTCCCACGGCATCTCCATCCCCCATTCCTACACCGCCTTCCTCACCCCCATCGCCGCCCCCCGACTCCACGCCGACATCGCCTCCCGCACCGCCAACGACCCCACGGCGCCGCATACCCCCTACGTCGTCATGCTCCACGCAATCGACTACCTCTCCACGGCCTCCACCCCCCCACCATCATCCGACCCACGACCGACCATCCTCCCCGTCTGGTCCTTCATCCACGCCCCCGCCCCCTCCCCCGCCCCCTCCACAAACTCTCACAACACGCGCCAAGCCCGCCTCACGTTCCGCACCCGCGACCGTGGCGTCTGCCACGGCCTGGCCGGCTATTTTGAGAGCGTACTTTATCCCGGCGTCGAGCTAAGTACGAACCCGCTAACGATGGAGACGAAGAGCCCGGGAATGATGAGCTGGTTCCCGATTTTCTTTCCGCTGAAGGTACTCCCATAAGTTCCCTTCCCCCTTCCTCCCCTCCACTTCCTCCCCTGCACTTCCTCCCCTCCACTTCCTCCCCTCCACTTTCTCCCCTGCACTTCCTCCCCTCCACTTCCTCCCCTCCACTTTCTCCTCTCTCTCCTCCCCATCTCTCGCTAACTCACTCCTCCCAATCCTCGCGCCTCACTAAATGTCCCTATTCGCTGGAGAAATCACACTAACCCCAACCCCGCTCAGTCACCGCTCTACCTCCCCGACCACGCCGAGCTAACAGTCACCATGCGGCGGTGCACGGACGAGCGCAAGGTTTGGTACGAATGGGTGGTCGAGAGCTGGGGGTGGAATCTGATGATCGGGGGCGAGAAGAGGCGGGTGAGGTTGGGCGTTGGGGAGGTGGGGAGTAGTAAGGTGGGGGGGTGTATGATGTGAGAGTTAGTACTAAGGTGGGTTTTGGGGGGGGGGGGGTGATCGGGGTGATGGTAGGTGTGGATGCCGCAGTGTGGGTTGGGAAAGCTTGTCATGATATAGATGGCTAGCTGAGTGGGTTTGTTCGGGTGAATACGATGGGCAGAATTTTTTTGAGCATTGGATCTCCTGTCGCGTCCCAGAAACACCCCCTCACCGAGACAGGAATACTTCGTGGAGAGCCGTGGGATAGCGTAACACGATGAGTAGAGGACTTATCACGGGCATATCGTATCTCAGCAGATTAATTCGCAACTGTCCATTACCAATACTGAACCCAGTCTTATAGATAAAACGATCGCTGTAGCACCAGATTGCAAAACTTGCTAACAATTCATAGTGCGCATCATGAGGCTATTGACAGTCAGTGGCATCTGCGATGAGGCAGCTGAGCGACGATGTTGCTCGAATGAGAGCGCAAAATCATTGAACACCCCGGGACAGATAGGCGCTACGCGAATTATGTAAAAGGAACCTGGAAAACATTTTCGACAGAGGTACTGATTCAAAATGGAAAATCAGGATCGATCTCATGTTTCCTATCGGCGGCAAGCTCCTTGTGATGTTTCGGGGTGCTTCAGCTGCGCAGCCTTCGTAGAACGATTTCCAGAACCCTTTCAGATACGCGTACGGATCATCGATGTTTGGATATTTCAAAACGTATTCGGAACATATCGAAGCCTTCGACCTCTGGATGCGCCGTCGACGAGCGGGGATCAAGAGCGAATGGTATGACATCTACCCCGTTCAGTTCCAATTCGTTTTCGGGAGTGATCAAGGCAACGAGTCAGTGTTTCTGGTAGACGTAGCAGGTGGTAGGGTAGGGGTCATGATATTCCAAGCTTGAAAGCTCCCCTGCCTCTGATACCCGGCCGTCTTATACTGCAGGACTTTACCGCCGACGCGTGAGAACCTTCCACATATGGATGGTACCGAGACGGATCCCACATGTGGTGTTCTCGGAGCCGCCCGTTAGAGGTTGAAAACCCACATTGGTTTTTGAATTCCCTCTCATCGGTTGTAAGGGCGCTGACTACTCCCAGATGCACGCACTTACTTCGTCCATGCCATTCTCCATATGTGGGCCGACAATTGCTGTCGCAACATTGTTGCTCGAACCGCTGCCGCGATGAAACCTGAGCACTCGAGAGTCCTGATTGAAGACCTTGTATTGCCGGCTTGTGGGGCCGGTCTACGGCCGTCAGCCGTCGACGTGCTTATGTATAGGATAGGTGGTGGAATTGAGCGTACCATTGCGCAATGGGAAGACTTGATTGACTCTGCTGGGCTGTGGATCGTAAAAATTGGGCCTGATGAGGGAGGCGCAGAGCCCATCATTGAAGGAGAACGTAAAGTATCTAGAGGCGCAACGGTTATATGAGAGGTTTTACTTGGCAGCGTCATAATCACTGAATTTCTGTATGGGCTTGCCAGCTACAACTTGGAGGCCTCTGTAGGGGTGATTGGAGTCTCGTTGGGCAAGGTAGGACGCCAACGTTACGAAAAATGCGCAACGCACTGCCACTAGGCTACACTCCTACAGATATCGGAACACAGCATAGAAGATTGAGAGAGTCCTCCACAATCCAACTCGGTAGGAGCTAGAGCTTGCAGAGTCGTCATAATTTTGCCAGTAACGAATAAGCTTGTCAATGAGGAGATTTCGATGTCTTGGGTGAAAACCACGCTATCTTAGATCCTCAGCTTAAAGGCGATAAAACCAATAGTGTACCTTTTACACTGAACTGTCGGCGCACTACGGGGAGTGTCGAACAGGTCTCTCGCGGCAAGCATGGTTGAAGACGCTGCCGTTACGTGGACTCAAGTGGGTACTCTTGAGGCAGGGGGCAGCTGGGTATCCATCAAGATTGTTTATCCGTAAGTATTGGAGACATTCAAGATGCTAGGAATTTGCTAGCGTTGTAAAAGCCTCAAAATTTCTTGAGTGACCAGACCAGAATTATTTGAGGGCTTAACATTGGCTCTACCCAGATTCGCCAAATCAACGTTGAACAGCGACCGACTCCTTTCTATAAGGTGTTGAATGATTGCTATCGGGGCTAAGTAATCCAGGATCTCAAGCTCCTCGAAGATAGACCTTTGCAAGAATCTCCGTAAGCAGTCTCGACAGAGCCTATACATCGCACGCAGGCTTTTTGGCACTTCATTCTATCTTCAACCAGGCTATAATTTCCAATACATGAGATGAAGCGAGGCAATCTCAAAGACCGTACCTCTCTCGGACCACTGATGGTTATGATGAAGAATGATTGTGTCTGACAGTAGACACTTCCTTAAGCTCGTAGTAGTCTCTTGTTGTTCCATTGGATTTAGAGGCTTCAACGTCATGGACGTCGAAATCGTCAGCACTAGTCGCGCGTTTACCCAAGAGGAAGCGAAGCGACTTGGTACCAGACTTGATTGCTTGACTAAAGTCTGGAACACTCCTCGTAAGGTGGGATTTGATGCGATGGTGATGCCAAGATTCTTTTCGAGTCTGTACCATGATTAGAAATAAGACTCGAAGTATAGGGCCCGGGGCAGGCTAAGCATACATCGTGAAGATCTCAGTGACTGTGCTATCATCTGACGTGACGAATAGCTAAGTTTGCACGGTCTTTGCAGTTGCATGACTTACGGATAGCGTTATTGTGAAGAATGGTCGATAGGTTGGCTAGTCTGACGCTGGAGCATGTTGCTGTGCTGAAGTTGTCAAGTCAGATGAGATTTGAGACATATTCATCACACACTCACAATATACCGAGTCCCATCAGCACCGACAGAGCATACTTAGTCCGAGTGTTCATTTGAAGATCTCTGATGACAAACGTAGGGAGGGTGGCGCAGAAAAATTCTGTGAGCGCGTTGTATGCTGGGAAAAGGTCAGCAAGCGAAAACTCATGATACGCCGACACGGAGACATACCGCCTGATCCATGATTGACAGACCATGACACATGTCTCGAATAGCATGAGCCTTCGACCTCCGGATCATACGCCGCTTGCAGCGGCCTGCACTCGAGCACCAAAACGATGAGGAAGGCCGAAGTGGTGACGACGAGAAAATTCGACAGTGCGAGGACTGGGCGCCGTAGCTAAACGTGAGTATGACCCAGACGGCGCAGGATGAAGAAGCAGATCGAGGTTTTGACCAAGCAGGTTGCGACCGTGGTTTGGAACACGGCAATGATGGTCCACTTCCCCCAATTGGACAGCTGCGTTGGACTGACTTCTTCAACATGTTTTCCACCTCCGTTCACGACTTGGTATGTGTTTGCAATGCATCCGAATAGCGCGATGATCTAACAGTGTAATGCTATCAATAAGTGAATCCGCACAGTTCACCAAAGCAACTAATATGGTGTAATCATCCCACGACAAAGTTTTCCAAGTGCCTCTTGAGTACAGACGAAAAGACACCAGGGCAGTGGCCACCGATACGGTTGCCCAAAGAACCCCAAGAATTGCTTGGCCTCCAGTCATAATTGTCATCGGAAAAAATGATATCAATTGTCACCAGTCCCACGACAATACTCAAGACTTCATCTGTTTCATCAGGCTGAGAGGTTGAAGACACACCTCGAGAATCCGTAACGCCTAGTGATGTCATGTTTCCAATATTCCACCCGTACGTCGATCGAGCCAGCGAGTAGGCAGGGCAGCCTTGCCGTTTCAAGCTTCTTAAGATAACATCTACCGGCCCAACCATGCCCCAACCGAGATGCATACCTAACGCCATGCGCGGAAATTCTCGCTTAGCAGGCACTACCGGTCCAAAACCCCGCCCCTACTCCAGTCTCTTGAATTGTCTGTAATCTTTCCTATCTCTCGATGGACCAACGTAAGAAGCGTTTGTCGGAATGGTTCGCAATTGATGCGGACTTTCCGAAGTACTCGCAGTGCTCCTCAACCTAATCGAATTCGAACCACTCACGGCGTATTGCGCAACCGGTCTCAATGTAGGCAGACAGGCACAAACAACAGCGACGGAAGTCTCGATACCAGACCAGATGATTGGGTTGGTGTAATCCCAAGTAAAATCCGGCCCCACTTCAATAATGAAAGCAATACGGATGCAGCTAACGATGACCACAAAACCGCCTAGTCCAAAGATCAAAGTCAACGCAGCTTTTTGGCTGCGTGAGGTTTGCAAGAGCCAGACCATGTGCAACGGGGAGAGTCAAGATGATCACGTCGGTGAGGATGTTGGCTATGGAATTGCCAAGGTAGAAGGCCCGAGAGTCGATGCAGGTGGCGGGGACGGTGCGGTCCCAGTACCCGTTTACAGGAACGCAGGAGAAGATGGAGACAAGGATAACCGCTGCGAACCAGGCTAAGACGACGAAGCCGACAGCGTTGGTGATTTGTCGGAAGATACGAGTGGCGAAGATGCGGCGGTAGAAGAGGAGGATGGAGAGTTTGGTCATTGAGATTGTGGTAGCGTAAGAGATTTCAAATGCGAAGAGGGTCTAAGAAATATCAGCGACGTGCTCATGTATGCCCCATTGATTTGGTGTTGGATGTGCACCTTGAGGATTGGGACGTAGTTCGATTGGGGGATAGCTATTAAGTGTTTGCCCGCCCCATAATGGATCACTGTCACCAGTTCTATTCAGCCTTTTCTTGATTTGAGCTTGCTTTGCGCATCTGCAGCGACAGGAAGACAACGGCATGATAGATGTACCTATGCATGTGAGTACGAAATCACCAGTGTTGAAAAGCTATATGACTCATCAGCACTATGTTAGCAGGGCGCAAGGACACCACAGGAAACCTTAACTCAGCTACGTACAAGTCCGGCAACAATCATGTAATCATCAGCAGCAACGGCTGTTTTCTTCAGACATCGCGACCAGAAGCGCAGAATGACCGCAACGAAAGTCAGGACAACGAATGGTATCGTTGCTCTGAGAAGCTCTGGCTGCCTATCTGCCGTCGGGTCGACATTCAGCAATGACGGAGGGAGCGCAGCCATGGCAGATTGCTGGAAACCAGTGCTGTGATCTCAGCGGAGCGCAGTAGAGGCAGAGGTTGTTTGAGTGTGACTCCACGAGTTCACCGGAATGTGAAGTGCGCAAGAGACATGTACAAGATATATTCATGTTGGAAAGTACGGAGGATGATTGCTGAAACAATCGTACTCTACTGCGATGAGGCCTCGGCTCTCTGGGAGTCTGGTCATTTGGGGGAGCTGAGAGACTAAAATAGCCTAACATCGAAGGCTGCGGCGCGCAACGGCCGCGGGGATGGAACGGGAACGACGGGCTGGAAAGGCAACCGAAAGGCACTACTTTACTCAACGCTCCCGTCGTACCGAACAAGGCAAACGACATGAGGCAAACGAGGCAACCGCGGGCGGGAACGCTAACCCGGTGGCCCGCACACCTAAATTTGTATGGGGGAACCACTAATGTCAAGCAGGATCGATTGTAGCCGTAGGTGGTTCCACTTATAATAGCTCTACCAATCTGTTACAGAAGGTACTCTCGCAGCTGCTTTCCTTGTAAGAGCATGAGTATTTCGGACTTAAGAGAATTGTATTGGGAGGTGGATTCGAGTACTAGTAAGCAGATCGACACACCACTTACTCATCCCTGCGGCATCCAAATCCTTCCCCCACTCGACGCGTATCCGTGCAGGTACTGAAACTGCTTATCGCACCAATGGCTGCAGCGTCATTGCGAGGTGTCGCTCCTCAAGGATGCATTGGGATAGATAGCACCTGCATGGCCAACCAACCAATGCTCGATTGAATTCGGCGCAACCATCTTTCTCAAGTGCTCGTCTGTTCACCCCACCCTCCAAACACCGGGGTCCAGATTCAAATTGATCAAATATCTCTCTGAAACTCTCAACATACTCTTATGATGATTACCATCGAGCATTCAGCTCTTCCAACGATGTCGGAAAGGCCCCAAACACCTCCCCTGAGACCCACTGCGCCAAAGCAAGCCGACCTTTCGCTACCAGACCCAACCCCACCCTTTCCCTCCTCCATACTCTACCACCTAAAAACAACCTACCTCCTGACTTACGCTAACATTCCTCAATTCATCCTTCCCACCCTCCTCTTCGGCCTCTCGACTTCCCTCTCCCCTACCCTCCTCCAACCAGCCCCCTTCCAACCTGCCCATCACCTCTCCCTAACATACACCCTACTCAACACTATCCTAGCCCTCCTCTGCATATGGTCCAACACAATTATCTTCGACCTCTCCAACCAACGACACCCCGCCGCCATCCGTGAAGACCACATCAATAAACCCTACCGCCCCATTCCCTCAGGGCGCCTGACCACTAGGCAAGCCCGCCGCTGGACCCTCTACGCCGTCCCAGCTACCTACGCACTGAACTGTGCGCTGGGCGCGTGGAGAGAGACTCTGGGAATGTATGTACTGGTGTGGATGTACAATGATTTGGGGGGTAGCGAAGAGCATTGGATCATCAGGAATGCGTTGAATGCTGTGGGGTATGTGTGGTGTTCAGTGGGGATTGTGCCGGTTGTGAGGAGGGGATGTGGTGGGGAAGAGGGGTTGAGTAGGACCGGCTGGGTTTGGTGTGGCGTTGTTTGTGGGGGTATTGCGAGCACGATGCAAGTGCAGGATTTGAGGGATCAAGAGGGAGATAGATCGGTTGGTAGAGAGACGATGCCTTTGGTTTTTGGGGATGCTGCGGCGAGGTGGTCGATTGTAGGGGCGATGGTGGGGTGGTCGTGCGTGTGTTGTGGCTTTTGGATAGTTGGGTGGGAGGTGTGGGTGACAGAAGGGCTAATAATTGGTGTGATTGTGTGGAGGCTGCTGTGGATGAGGGAACGTGTGGCCGATGCTTTGACTTACAAGTTATGGGGATTGTGGCTGAGTTCTCTTTACGTGCTGCCGCTCTGCCATGACTCGAGTCTTTTAGGCCTGTTGTGGGGTGTAGATACAGTATATAAACCCCCGACGCAGGAATTCGATAAGTAGTGAATAAAGGCGTCTCAAATTCGGTACACGCCAGTAGCTAAATCATTCTAGTGGCTTGTATACATGGAAACCGCTAGCATTATAGAAACACTAGATAGTAGAATCTCGCTGTCGACTGAGTCCTGAGACGGTCTAGAGTTCGGGCTTGGATGCAGCGAAGAGGCACAGGCTGCAGGTCCCTACGCGACAAGGCTGTCATACGGCTCGTCAGCAATCTGAGGCCCTAGGGCATCTATTGATTACTCACGCTGTTCCATACCTTCAACTGAGCGTGAGCGTTTTCTTTCCAAGCCCGTGAATACTGCAATCTGTGGTCTTTCGATTCCCTAGATCTCTACCTCAAGAATATAGACAACATGGTCAAACCTGCCCTTGCCTTTGTTCCCGGCGCCTTCCACTCTGCATCCTGCTGGGACAAAGTGCGTTCCTCTCTTGAGAAGCATTCTTACCACACGGTCTCCATCTCGCTCCCCAGTGTTGGCGCCGGCTCAACGGTCACATCCCATCACGAGGACACAGCCGCCATACACAAAGTCCTTTCGCGACTCATTGTGGAAGAACGGAAGGATGTCGTTCTAGTCATGCACTCGTATGGCGGCGTTCCTGGTAGCGAAGCCGTGAGAGGCCTCGAGAAGAGTGTAAGAGAACAAGAGACGGCTGAAGCATGTGGGGTGATCCATTGCGTTTATATAACGGCGTTTTTGGTACCGACGGGGGCGAGCTTCTGAGGGTTGCTTGGTGGAAATCTGCCAGATGCCGTGATCCGAGATGTACGTGCCATGATGCGCTCTTCTCCTATTAGGCTATTACACCCTCGTTGACTTTGCTCGTGATGAAGCCGAAAGACGACCGCTACCTCCTCCCCAACGACCCAGCCACGGCTTTCTACAACGACGTCCCCTCTTCTTCCGTCCAACACGAATGGATCAATAGACTCAGCCCCACTGCATACGCGGTTCTTGCCTCAGAAGTCGAGTATAGTTGTTGTCAAGCAGAAACTGTCCCTTGCAGCTATCTGATCGGCGAGAAGGATAATGTCGTGCCGCCAGCTGTTGCAAGAGCCATGATTGGGAGTATTTGTAAGGAGGGGAGAATGGGCACGGAAGTGGTGTGCGATTCGGGACATAGTCCTTGGTTGACAAGGGCTGAGGTTGTTGTGGGGTTAGTCAGGAAGGCGGCTGGTGAAGAGGTGGAGGTGCCGGCACAAAAAATTGATGATAAGGGGAATCGATGAATAACTGACGCGAATTCCTTGTGTACAGGTGAGAAAGCGCCCAAAATGGAGTACTCTCGACGCCGATTTTCGAGGCCTCTTTAAACACCATACCTACGTTTTAGTGGTAAAGGTGGCTATAGGCGTCTACAATTATGTTGGAGGAGGACTTGGGATACTTTTCGTATTGTTTTCATTCTCGACTCCATAGAGGACTACTAAAGCACTAATGGAATATGTAGCTGTGTCTTCTACTTTCATGTCGACTAACTCGGAAGCAAGTTGCACTTCGATTCCTCTCTTCTGCTTGCCATAGTTGCCGCTGTCGTGAATTATAGGACATGCCATATATGTCTTCCCTATTCCTCACTTATATGTATATATATGTCATTTCGTAGCTGGATGATACAGCACCGTCTCCGTCATTGTCCTGAATTGAGACATCTGCTGAAGAATATAAAGATGACTCCGCGGTTGTGCAACGCTACCCATAGTATCGTGCAAAGCTGGTTTCTTGGTCGCAGCCGGGAAGGCGCCAAGTTTTTGGTGATTAGACAGGTTGCGCAGCTTTATTCAATACGATTATTCAATTGAACATTGCTCGATTTAGTTAGCGTGATTCCAAAAGAACAAGCAGATCTAACGATTTAATAGTCCCAATTGAATCAATATTCAATTATTGAATATTTATTCAATTGACTTATCATCTTATTCAATTGTTTCAATTACTCGTCTAAACGTAACTTGTAAAGATTATAATTATCTTCTCTATTATTGTTGTCGTCGTTGTCGTCGTTAGTATGTCTAGAGATGTACTTAAAAGTTATTTTCACATTCTTGATTTAAGCATTTCTTTGCGACAATTGAAGTCTGCAAATATTATTGTCTTTGCGATTCTTACAATTATTGTTATCTTTGCAAATCTCGTAATTTTCGAAAAACACACAACGATTATCTCGTAAACAAAAGAGAACAATTTAATTCGAATCAAAGTTGTTTTAACAATTGTTAAAAAAAAGAAAAAGACAAGTTAATAAAAAACATTAAAAAACAATTACACAAGAATTAAAGAAAAGAATGTTAAATTAGATACAAATAATAATATTAATCTCGACTTTTATATTTAAAATTTTGTTAATCGACGTCGTACTTTTAACACTTTTAATGTTTTTTTATTGTTAAAAATCTTTACTTCTTTTGTCTCTTACAAACGAAAAAAAAATTAATAATTAAATTAAAAGTTCAATTACGATCAACAACTTACAAAGAAAAACAATGTTATTTTTGTTAATATGTGCGTAACTAGATTTGCGAAGTACGATATCGAAATTATGTAACGTTTCTAAAATAAAATTAAAAAAAGATTCGAAACAATAATAAATTGTAAATATGTTAATATTAATAAACAATTAAAGCACTTAATAAGTAAAAGAAAAGTAAATATTAGAGTTTTACACAAATTTAATTATGCAACACGAAATAACAATTAAACTTAAATTATTAATAAATAAATGTTTATGTTCGCAACATATTAGAAAACGAAAAATTAAAAAAGTTCTTTGCGAAAGAGAAAAATAAAAGAGAATGTAAAACATAAAAAGAAAAGAAATAAACTTAATTAACGATTAAAGAATAAATTGAATTACATAGTCTTTTTTTCTTCTTCTTTGTTGTCTTTGTTAACAATAAGAAGAGCTTCGAAAATTAAAGCAATTTCGAAAATAGTAACTTTAGTATATTCTCTAACGCAAAGAAGAATGCAAGAGAATCGAAATTCGTAATAGAAATAAGTTCTTTATCTAATAATAATGCAACAATAACAAAAGATTTAAATTACAAAGAAAATATAAATAATAATTAACGTACAAGAGTGTAAATCTTATTTAAAGACAATAACAATTATTCGTCTATATTCTTTAAATTTTTGTTAAATAAATTTATATTGTTAGAATTTATAGAATTTTAAGAAAGCAAGATTGCAAAATAGTCTCGAAGTAATAAAAATATTTCGAAAAAATTTAAATAAACGTGTGTTAACGTAATAAACAACAAAGACTTAGACGTTTTGCAAAACATATTAATCGATTACTTCAAAAATCGAACGTTATTGACAAAAAAATTTATTAAAATAAGAATTTTTGCTAAAGAAGATAAAAAATACGTTTAAAAAACATTTAATAAAACATATTGCGAAAATCTTGAAACTTAGACGTTATTTTAAGAAATTATTGCATAAATATTATAAAAAACATGTTTATTTTTAATAAAATAATTTGTTTGAAAATTTAATTAAACTTAACGAAAATATAAAGCGATCAAAAAAATTATATAAAAGTAATAAAAAGAAATTCGTAACAAATAATGCGAAAAAGAAAAAATTTGCAACAAATAATGCAAATAACAAGAAAATCGAAACAAATAATACGAACAATAAGAAGATTATAACAAACGATAAAAGAAATAAAAAGAAAAGAACAACAAATATTTTAAATTCAAGAAAGTAAATCGTAACATTAAATGCGAAAAAAAGATATTTTTACGAAAATATTTATAATTTAAAGCGAAAAACATTATTATTGCATTTTTTTTTCGAAGCTTCGCAAACTTTATTCGAGAAAAAAAGAAATAACAAAATATTTAACTATTAGACTTTCGTATATAATATCGTTTCTTTTAAGAATATTAAATATATATTAAATAAATGTAATGCGTGAGCTGCAATACAAACAAATATAAACTACACTTATTTTGTCAACAATTCGAAATTTTATTTTCGAACAAAGAAAATAATAATTCAATATTTAATTGCATTTGCATTAATAATGTCTTTAAAAAATTCTTAAAATAAACAAATAAAATTTAGATTAAAAAATACTTATATCGACAATATTATTTACAATTATAATTCTTTATTAAATTAATAAAGAATTTCTAATTATTAAAGATATATAGATAATTATGTTATCGCAACGATTTAATGCGATAATAATAAAAAATAACAAAAAAGAAAAAAGAAAACAAAAATTGTCTTCGAGAGTTTAATTTAAGATTCTTCTTTATATTTTAATAATTAAACAATAATAACGAGATTTAAAGCAACAAGTATTAAAGATTAATACTAGAAAACTTTATCGAAGCTAGATATATATATAAATATAAAAAGAAAAATTTAGTACTCTTATAATGTAGAGCTTTCGAAATCGCTAAAGACTCTATCGATAGACTAATTGTCAAGTCAAGAATCGATATTAACTTTTTAACTCGATCCAAATACTTGATATTAACATCGTGACTTAACTCGAATACTCGATATCAATATCGTAATTTAACTTAATATCGACTCGATTTTTAACTTGATTCGAATCATCGACTCGAATCGTTAAGCAATCGAAAATGTCGTCATAATGTTAAGAATTTCTATTTTTGAATTTATTACGTCACGACTTTCGAGAGATCTATGCGTCAAGAACGAAACAATTTTTTTCTTTATTATTTTCTCGTTATTTGCATTATTTAATTGCATTATTATGCAACATTTTAAGAAAAAAATCATAAGATTTGACACACAATTCATGTCTATAAATTTTACTACTAAATCGCTTCATGTCTTGGCGAGTCGAATTAAGAATTTAAGTCAATATTTGATATTAACATCGTAATTCGATCTAAATACTCGATATTAACATCGTGACTTAAATCGAATTTTCGATATTAAAATTTTGATTCAACTCAAGTCTTGGCGAGTTAAGAACTTGATTCGAACTCGATAATTTAATCTAACGCAATCAATCTATCTCATTGACTCAAAATAACAATAATAACAAGAATAAAAGCAATAGCTATACGTATATCTTGATTGTCGTCGATCAATTGAGTCAATTGAATCAATTAAGACATGCTAAATAGAATAAAAGAGATTAAGAATATACATTATTAATAAGAGAAAACAAAAATTAATCAAATACAATAATTATTAGATTGCGATTTATATTATTCAATCTAATATAATGCGAACAAGCTAGTGATTCTAGATCTTACTAGCTCTTGCAAATTAATTAAATAATTGTATTAAATAAAGTTGCGCAATCTTTCTATTCTATTACACAAATAATCGTTTTTCGCGCAATTCAATTAAAACTACTTTTATTTATTTAATTGACTTGCAATTGTAAAGTCTTTAGTATAATATTATAGATAATATACTCATTTATCTTTGTCTTGTTGTCGATAACTCCTCTAGTTCTTCTAATTTTCTCTCGTCGCTACTACTATAGACAAGTCTATCAAGACGAAAAAGTTCTTCAAGAAAGTTATCGTTGTTGTCTTTAATAATTTCTTGTTGTTTACAAAGTCTAAAGCTATTAAGTTGAAACTCAAAATTAAGAACAAATTGACAACAAGTTTCTTTGCTTTTGTAAAGAAGCTTGCGAAAGCTTTTTCGTTTATCGTTGTATTCTTCGATTTTAACGTAGACTTTGTTGTTAATAACAATTAATTCTTCGATAGTAATACAAATAGCGAGACGTCTATTAATGCAATAATCGTAACAAAGATCTCTTTAAATACATCAATAATTTGGAATAATTCTCTAGGAATTCTATTAGCGATTCGAGGCTTTTGAGGTCGTTGTGCCAATGCTTAGCTCTAAAGTTACATTAGTAGATTTAGTTGACTTCAAGCCAATAGAATCAAAATTTAAGAGATAGATTAAGACACACATTATTCGTGCAATGTTAAGAGCACTACTCGCACGTCGTCAAGACTCGCGAACGCAATTTACGAGCGCAATTATCGCGCAATCAATTATGCGCAATCAATTACACGCAATCAATCACGCAAGTGTAGAAGATACTTATGTCGACACGTTATTCTCGCGTGAAAATCTCACGAATCGTTCGATTTTGTTACTTAAATTACTATAATGTAAGCGAGTAACAAGTAGAAACGTAATCAAAGCATCGCGAGAGTTCGTGCGCATCTTGAACATCAAAATTATATTTTTTGTTAAGTCTTTTTTGATTTCTTAAATGCAAGCTTTCGATTGTTCTTCGAACGCCCTTGGGGCTAGCCTCGAACCACACGAGTCGTCTTAGCATCTTGAAATTGAGGAACTAGTTACCCAAAATGTCGATGTAAGAAAGATAAATTTATTATTAATAAAATTGCAAGTTGTCGCGAACGTTGTTTGTCAAACAAGAAATTCGAAATTATACAAAAAGAGAAGTAAATTAGAGAAAAAAAAAAGAATAAGTTGCTTGCTCTAAAGAATTATATTAGATTAATCGTTAATTTAATATTCGATTTCAACTTTAAAATTAAATCGAATTGTTAAGAAATCGAATGAAATTAAATCGCTTAAAGAAGTTAGCTTATTACTATAATAAGTTTAGCTTAGTCGAAAAGTTACTATTTTAAGCAATTCGATTTCAAAAAAAAATCGAGAAATTAAATCTTAATGTTCTCACGTAATATTTTTGGTTTCTCGCGATTAGTTTAAATTACATATTAGTTTATATTGTTGTCTTCGACAATAATGCTCTCTTTAAATTAAACAATAAGTTTGTTGTTGTTTGTAATATTAAAAGTAAAAACTATATAATAATCTAGATTTGTATTCAAGATAGAGCAATATTATATATTAAGAACAATATTATCTTATATTATTAATTAGAATTAAAAACAATAATTTTTTAAAAAGAATAAAAATTTAATCAAAGACTAGTTACAAAGCTTAGAAAAGAGATAGATTTTTTATTTAATATAATTTCGCGTATTAAACAATGCTTTCTTTCGCAATTTAAAAAATAGAAAATAGTAATTTGTATATCTTTCTTATATAGTAGAGTTAAATCAAGTATACTTTTATTGCATCTAAAGAATTCTTCTTCTTTGAAAAAATTGTTTATTGCATTTATAGATTGATTGCTAATTTAATATTTAATCTCAACTTTAGAATCGAATTAAATTGTTAAGAAATTAAATAAAATCAAATCGCTTAAAGAAGCTAGCTTATTACTATAATAAGTTTAGCTTAGTCGAAAAGTTACTATTTTAAGCAATTCGATTCGAAAAAAAACTTAAGGAATCGAATCTTGACGTTTGCACGTGATATTTTCGATTCCTCGCGATTAACGAACAAAAAAAAATCTTTTTTAATATATAGATTCTTGAACACAATTCTCTTATAAATTGTGTTTAATTTATCTTAAGTTTTTACTTATTGTTACAATTATTAAGTTGCAATTTCTTGTTATTTAGTAATTGCTTACATTGTTCAAAGACGCTTACAAATCTCTTTAATAACATAATTATTACTAATATTTTTTACAAAAGTATTAGCGTAACACTTTAAATATTTTAAGAATATTTATATTAGATTAACGCATTTTTATTTCGAATATTAATCTAACAACATTACGTCAACTTTTTATTAATGAAAATAACAAAATAAAAATTAACAAGTCTAATGTCTATTATAAAGATTGTATCAATTTAAAGAATTAACTTATACAAGTATAGACTAATTGCGTTGACCCGGAAATGTCACGAGCAAATGTTAAGATCTAGATCAAAAAAAATTCGAAGAATCGAATCGCTTAAAGTAGTTTAGTCGATTACTATAAGTAGTTTAGCGCAAAGCGCGCTAAACTACTTTGAGCGATTCGATTTCAAAAAATTGTCGCGACCTAGTCTTGGCGTTAGGTCGAACTAGAGAAATGATATTATAATTCAACTTAACGATCAATCTATACAAGTAAATATTTACTTTATCTTTTATTTTGTTTTAGCAAACAAGAAGACGATTTTTGCATTTACATTTTTTAGAGAAAAAGTTTAGCATTAATTCAAGTTAAATTTACGCAAATATTTAAAAAATTATAACAAAAATTCTTGTATAATATTTATAAACTTTAACAATTTCAAGAAAAAACTTCGAAGAATTTTCGAAATATTTAACAAAAAACAAATTGCAAAGAAAATAATTTAATACTTAATTTAACAAATCTTTGTAACAAATTACGCAACAAGATTTTAAAAATATATTAATTTTATTAAGTAAAACAATGTCGCATTTATAACAATATGTTAACAAGATTTTAAAAATAATTTTAAGAACGAAATTATGCGCAATAACAAATTTATTAGCGATATATTCGATTTTATCGAAGTAATTATCGATTTCGATCATAAATTATATAAAAGAATTATAAAAAAACGATACGATTAATTTTATAAAAGAACGAAAATCTTCTTTAAGTTAAGAATCGAATATTAGCAAAAAGAATCTCGTTCTAATTAAAAGTATAATAATTTAAATTATTGTAAATTTACATTTATAAAATTGAATTTTATTTAACAACGTAAAGAAAAGAACTTTAGAAGAAAGCAAAATAACAAATTTTTAAAAACGTATTATTTATATAATAAATCGAGTTACTTTGTAAGAGATTGTCGATTACGAAACTTAATAAATCGTTAACAAATTAACGTTATGTTAAGAGAAATATTCGATAGTTAAAACAACATTAAGAAGCAAATTAATATAGAGACGAACATTTTCAAAATTAAATCAAATAACAATTACTATTTAATAAAGAACTTAAATTAATTATAGAAAATTCTAGATAAAATATTATTAGACAAGACACTTATATTTATGTAGAAAGTTAATTAAGCATTTTAAAAAATTATCAAATTTTATAATTTAATTATCGACTTAAATAAAGAATATAATTGAAAGAACTTTTACAAATGCATAGAAAATATTACAAATTATTTCGAAACTTTAGTTAACTTATCGAAGATTGTAAACAAATGCGAAAAAAAGTTAAAAAACAATATTATTACAAAAAAGGATATATTTGACATTATTATAAAACAATTAAATCTTATAGTATACGAAAATCTTAATTAAACAATTTGTTACAACAACTTATGCTAAACTTATTAAAAAAAAAGAACAAAGTTAATTAATCGTCAAAAAAGTTAAAGTTAATAATCTAGCAATAAAAGAAAACTTAGCGCAAACAAACGTTCGAAATAGAAATTACAATATAAAAGCAAAAAAAAGTTTAAATTTTTTAATAAAAAATATATTAGAGAAATGCAATATGTTAGCTTAACAATAGCAACTAAACTTAATAGTATACGCAAAATGTTTTATTATATTAATTAAGATTAACAATTATCGACTTATAATAATGATTAATTTTGATACAATAAATAATTTTATAATCAAAGTTCTTATAAAGAGAAAAAAAAAATTTACTTGAAAAAAGTCTAACGCTTACAATTTAGTAATTGTAAATAAAAATTTATTATTCGTAGAAAATAAAAGAGTAAATAAAGGAACAAAATTATTATCGATAATTATTTAACAATATTACGATAAACTAATTTTTAATATAGTAAAAATAATTATTCATAATATTGTTCTAGAAATATCTTAATTAAAGCAACACAATTTAGAAGTTAATTAAAATACACAAGTACTTAAAATTTACGCAATATAATTACGCAATTTATATTCAATTTACGTATTAACAACGTTTAATAATAAATAAAAAATTAAATTTAAACCTCAATTGCAAGTAGCAAACTTATATTTTTGCAAAAAAACAATTTAATAAAGTTCGATTTAACAAATATTAACAAAGATTAATTAAGTTATAAAGTTAAAATAAATAAAAAAGATTACAAATCTTTTAAGAATTTTAAACTATTTAATATAATAAGAAAATTAATAAAATACATATTACAAATATACAACAATTAAAAGTATCTATATAAAAATAAAAAAACAATCGAGATTTTATTTAAATATTAATTGTAAAATTACAAGATTAAACTTAAATTAAGCAAATAATTTACATTTAAATCTATATACGCTTTATTTAAAAAAAAGTTAAAAACGCTTCGCGAATATCTAACAAAAAATAAAAAAAAAATATTAAAAAATATTAATTATAGACAAAATACTCGATTTTCTTTGTATTTAAAAAAAACAAAACTTTTTATTAATATATTAATTATTGAAAGCTAAACAATATTATAATAAAAAATCAATATTTATTACTTAATATTAGCGAACTTCAAAATCAATTATTTAAAGTAAAGTTTTTTATCAAATTAGATTTACGAGAAATGTACCATTAAATTAGAATAAAAATAAAAGAGAAATAAAAAATAGTTTTTTGTATACAATATAAATTATATAAATATATAATAATGTCGTTCGAACTTATAAATGTTTCGACAATATATTAAAAAATAATTAATAATATATTATAACAATATTTAAATCGATTTGTTATAACATACTTAAACGATATTATAATCTACTTAAGTATTTTAAAAGAATATATAAATTGTATTTTCAAAATATTAAAATATTTAAATAAAAGAAATCTATATTTTAAATTAAAGAAATGCGAGTTTTATTTAAAAAAAGTTGATTTTCTTAAATTTGTCGTTAAACAATATAAAATACGCATAAATCTTAAGAAGTTACAAGCAATTAAAGAATAAAAATTATTTATTAATGTTAAAAAAGTTTAATTCTTTTTAGATTTTATAAATTATAACAAGAAATTTATTAAAAATTACTTAATTAACGCAATATTATTAACGAATCTTACGAAGAAAAAAACATTATAAAGATAAAAATTAACAAAAAAGAAATTATTTTAGAATTTTAAATTAAAATGTTTAAAAAAATTAGTATTAAAAATATATAACTTATAATTGTTAAGCAAAATTAAAATTAACGCATTAAATTTAATTATTAATATATACTTTAGTTAAAAGCATAAAAATATGTAACATTTAATAACATATTTTTTAAAAAAACTTTTGTTAATTGAATAAAATTATAATATTTACGATAAGAAGTTACTCGCTATCGTAATTTTTCTAAAATTATCAAAAATATATATCGAAAAATTATTAGAACTTACGATTCTTACAAATTATAAAAATCTTTTATACTTTACTATTATTAAATAGCTTAATAGAAGATAAGTACAATAATTGAAGTAACTCGAACAATACAAGTTTAAAATACAATATATATTAAATAAAAATAACAATAAAGTAAACGCACTTAATAGAAGAAGTAATTATATAAAAAAAAAAATTGTTTAATTATAACACACTTAAGATTAACAAAAACAAATTATTATTAGTAAACAAGTACAAGCTAAATGCTACTTTACAAATACTTAAAGACGACAAGAAAGAATTTTTAATAAAAAAAGAAAAACTTTAGATATTTATTAACAAAATCGACAAATGTATAAAGAAATATTATAATAAATTATTGCAAAAACACTTAAAAATAATTAAAATTCTTTAACTTTTACGTTAGCATTATTAGTTTCTTTAAATAAAACAAGTTATCGAAATATATATTAAACAATGTCTTAATTATTAATAAAACAAACATAATACATATGCGAGTTATAACGAAATTTAATATTAGAAATTATCTAAATTATTATAAGATAAAGTTACGATAAACTTTATTATTAAGTTGCTTAAATTGACAAATTTAGCAATTGAAGACAAATATAATTCGATACTAATAATAATTGACAAACTTATTAAGTATTCGCATATTATTGCATGCATAAAGAAGTTTATAATAGAACAACTAAAATACATTGTATTAAATTGACTTATATAATATTACAATATATTCAAGAAATTAATTAATAACAAAGATAAGCTCTTTACGTTTAATTATTAAAAAACACTTATATTAATGTTAGATACAAGACTTTGTATATTTATTATTTATTACTTGATTACAAATAATTAAATAGAAAGAACAAATGTTACGCTAGTACTTTCGTAAGAAATATTAGTAAGAATTATGCTATTAAAGAGATTTGTAGACGTCTTCAAGCAATGCAAGCAATTATTTAATAATAAAAGTTTGCAACTTTAGTAGTCGTAATAGTAAGTTAAAACTTAAGATAAATTAAACACAATTCATAAGAAAGTCGTATTCGAAAACTATATATTTTTTCATCATTTAAGATTTAAGATGTTCAAGATGTTTAAAATCTTAATTATCTTAATTATTTTAATCTTGAATTTAAGATGTTTAAACGTTAAGTCATCTTAATTATCTTAATCTTGTTAATAAATCTTTTTTTTCTAATTATCTTGTGAAGAGCGATGCGCGACGAATAGTATCTATTAGCACGCGACTCGTAACACTATTTTCTCTCTTTAAGAATTTTCGTTTCGAAATTATTTATTCTTTCTTATTATGTTAATCAAGTTAATTATTAAACAACATCGCAATTTCGTTGCTAATTGTCGCTATAAATATGTTCTTTTCTTAATGCGTTCTTGTCGAGCTTGCGTTTCATTTAACGTACTCTATCGAATAAATAAAGAATATCTTAAGTGTAAGAAGTGTTATCGAAGGAATTGGAAATATGATTTGAATTCTAACTATTAAGAAATGAATAGAGCTATCTAAAAAGCTAAAAAGCTAAATGATAAAATAACTAAATTGCGTCTAAGAATTGCGCGAAAGACGAAACAAAGAAAACATTAATTTTGTCGTTTAAAAAATATAAGTGATGCGAAGTCAAAGAATATCTTGAAGATCAAAGAGAGCGAGAAAGAGATCGAATGTACTAAAGAGACGTTCGAAGTTCTATTCAATACTTTTATCGATTTTTCATTGTTTGCTCTCTTGTTTTCTAATGTTTCATTGACTCTTATGAGTGATTTTGTCGCTAACGAAATCGTTGTAGCTTGTTAAAGCACTTCTTTAGATTCTTGAGTAACTTTTATGTGTTTTCGAAAATAAAGCATTCTTTTCACTTAATAAGATATTTTTGATTTTCTTGTTATAGAATTTTCTTAACCTTATATTGTTTCTCTTTTTGTGAGTAAAAATAAAATGTGTTCTATAGAGGCGTAATTAAATTTGTTGATTTCAATAATAAGATATAAAATATCGAAAATACTTTGACGTTCTTAAGTAAGTCGAATTTATAATTGACTAGTCTCTTTATCTTCTTAACGAGAAACGTGTTACGACCCTAGCTCGTTACAGCCGATATATACCCTACGGAGAGGTATGTAGTACGGAGCACGGCTACCTACATGCTCGACGACTTGGCAGGCGAGCAGAGCTCGACATGCTCGACAGCGAGCAGGGCGAGCAGGGCTCGACATGCTCGACAGCGAGCATGGCGAGCAAGGAAGGATCTCATTAGTATATAGATCCCCGAACACGACTTCCTTATGAATCGTGTTCAACTCATCTTAAGTCTTGACTTATTGTTACGACTACTAAAGCTGCAATTTCTTGCTATCAAGTGATTGCTTGCATTGCCTAAAGACGTCTACAAATCTCTTCAAAGCACAATTCTCTCTAATATCCTGAATCGCCAGATAGCAGCGTAACACTTTAAACACCCAAAAGAATGTTTGTATCAGGTCAACGCGCCTCTATCTCGAGCACTAGCTCATCAGCATCACGCCGACCCTCTATTGATGGAGATGACAAGATCAGAATCAACAAACCTGACATCTACCATGAAGATCGTATCGGCCTGGAGAACTAACTTATGCAAATAAATATTTACTTCATCTTCTATTCTGTTTCAGCGAACAAGAAGACGATTTTCGCATTCACATTTCTCAGAGAAAGAGCTCAGCATTGACTCAAGCTAAACTTACGCAAGTATCTGAAGAATTATGACGAAAACCCCCGTGCGATGTTCACGAACTTCGACAACTTCAAGAGAGAGCTTCGAAGAATCTTCGAAACATTCAACGAGAAACAAATCGCAAAAAGAGTAATTTAGCATTTAACTTAGCGAATCTTTGCAGCAGAGTACGCAGCAAGGTTCCAGAAGTATGTCAATCTTATCAAGTGAGACGATGTCGCGCTTATGACAATGTTTCGACGAGATCTTAAGGACAATCTCAAGAACGAGATTATGCGAGATGAAAGATTCATCAGCGACATGTTTGATCTCATCGAAGTAGTCATCGATCTCGACGACAAGCTGTATGAAAGAGCTATGAAAAAAAGATACAATCAATCCCGAAAAAGAGCAGAAATCTTTTTTGAATCAACGATCGAATATCACTTGAAAGAATCTCGTTCTAATCAAAAATACAGTAACTTAGACTATCGTGAGCCTGCATCAATGAAACTGAATTCGACCCAATATTGTAAAGAAAAGAACTCTAGAGGAAAGCAAGATAACAAACTGAAAACGTGCTATTCATGTGACAAATCGAGCCACTTCGCAAGAGATTGTCGTTCAAAGAACTTGATGATTTCACGACAAATCAATGCTATGTTAAGAGAGATATCCAATAGCTAGAACGACATCAGAGAGCAAATCGACACAGAGGCGAACACTCTCAAGACTAAATCGAACGACGACTACTGTCTAATAGAGAATCCAGATCAGTTGAAGAAAGTTCTAGATGAAACATCATCAGACAAGGCACTCGCATCTACGCAGAAAGTTAACAATGCTATTAAAAGAATATGACAGAATAAACATTCAAGAACGTTATATTCGCACAGCCCAATTACAGACTTCGACGCCAAGTATGAATGAAAAGACTTTCAGGAAATGCTAGAAAAAATCACGAAACGACTCGACGCTTTAGATAGCTCATCGAAGAAAAGGCGAATCAGCTAAATCGTGAATAAATGCGAGGAAACGCTAGAAAGCGATGTTAGTACAAAAAAGAACATACTCGATGTAATCGAGCAACAACTAAGCAGTGTTAATCTATTTCGACAGAAGATAGAGCAAGCAAAGAGACATGAGACTCTCAGTTGAACAGCTTGCTACGACGACTCATGCTGAATTCACATGAAAGACAAGAAAGAATCAGAATGATTTCCTAGAGCGTCATCGAAGCCAAAGTTATTATTTCAGCAGCAGAAGAAAGCTTAGCGAAGAAAAGAGCTTGAAGCAGAAGTCGCAGCATCAAAACAGAAAAAAGTCAAAACCTCTTAATAAAGGGCATATCAGGGAAGTGCAATATGTTAGCTCAACAGCAGCAACTAAATTTAACAGCACACGCACGATGTTTTACCACATCAGTTAAGGTCAATGGTCGTTGATTCATCGCAATGGTCGATTCTGATGCAACAGATAATTTTATGGTCAGGACTCTTGTTAAGAAGGAAGATTATTCTACTCAAAAAAAGTCTGACGCCTACAATCTAGTGATTGTAGATGAAAACTCGTTACTCGATGGAAATGAAAGAGTGAATAAAGAGACAAAGCCACTATTGATAGCTATTTAGCAACATCATGAGGAACTAATCTTTGATATAGTGAAAATAATTACTCACGATATCGTTTTGAGAATGTCTTGATTGAAGCAGCACAATTCAGAAGTCGACTAAAATACACGAGTACTTAAATTTGAGCGATGTGATCACGCAATTCACATTTAATCTACGCATCGACAGCGTTCGATAATAGATAAAAGATAGAGTCGAAACTTGATCGCAAGATGCGAACTTGTATTCTTGAAAAAGAACGATCAACATATTGAGTTCGACTCGACAGGCATTAGCAAAGATTAGCTGAATCAAAACGTCAAAGTACGTGAAGAAATCTACGAATCTTCTGAGAACCTTGAAATATCTAATAAAGCGAGAGAATCGCTGAAACACATATCACGAATATATAACAGATGAAAGCATCTGTTTCAGGAAGAGAAAACGACAAAGGCTCTACCTAAACATCAATCGTGAAACCACGAAATCAAACTTGAATCAGGCAAGAAATTCATGTTTGAATCTATTTACGCTCTATCGAAGAAAGAATTGTTAATACTTCGCAAATACCTGGCAAAAAATGAAAAGAAAGAATTTATCAAAAAATCCCAATCACGAGCAGAATACTCGATTCTCTTTACACTCAAAAAGGACGAAGAACTTCGCTTATGTGTCGATTATCAAAAGCTGAACGACATAACGATCAAGAATCGATACCCACTATTAAACATCAACGAGCTTCAGAATCGACTATTCGAAGTTAAGTACTTCATCAAACTGAACTTACGAGAAGCGTATAACTAGATTAGAATGAAAATAAAAGAGAAGTAAAAGACAGCTTTTCGTACACGATATGAACTTTACGAATACATGATAATGTCGTTTGGACTCATCAACGCTCCGACAACATGTCAGGAAATGATCAACGATGCGCTACGACAATACTTGAATATATTTGTCATAGCATATCTGGACGACATCATGATATACTTAATCACGCTGAAGAAACACGTGCAGCATGTTCCCCAAGTATTGGAATGTTTAAACAAGAGAAATCTACGCCTCAAGCCAAAGAAATGCGAATTTCATCGAGAGAAAGTTGACTTCCTAGGATTCGTTGTAGAACGACATGGAATTCGAATGAACTCAAAAAAAATCAAGGCAGTTAAAGAATGATTAACATCAATTGATGTCAAGAACATTCAGGCCTTTATAGAATTTGTTCAGTACAATAGAAAGTTCATCAAGAACTTCTTAAGAAGATCGATATCACTAACAAATCTAATTAAGAAAGACACGCCTTAAAAATGAAAATCAAGCGAAGAAGCAGCATTTCAGAAGTTGAAAGAAGAGTGCTTGAAGAAATCAATACTTAAGATGTTCGATCTCAAAAAATCAGAACGAATGAAAACAGACGCATCAGATCTAGTTATCGATGCATGCTTCAATTAATTATATGAAGACATGTGACACTTAGTGACATACTACTTCAGAAAACTCTTGTTAGCAGAACAAAACTACGACATTCATAACAAGAAACTACTTGCGATAATAGCAGTTCTTGAAGCATGAAAAGTATATACAGAGAAAGCATCAAAGCTCATCATTCTAACAGATCATAAAAACTTATTACACTTCACCACATTAAAAGAGCTCAACAGAAGACAAGTGCGATGATCTAAGAAGTTAGAACAATACAAATTCAAGATACTGTATATTCTAGAAAAAGAAAATGGCAAAGCAGACGCACTTAGCAGGCGAAGTAATTATATAAAAACGAAGGAATCGTTCAATCATAGTATACTTAAGGTTAACGACGACGAATCACTATTAATTAATAAGCATAAGCTAAACGCGACCTTACGAATTCTGAGAGACGAGTCAGAGAAGTTCTCAATCGAGAAGAAGAAGCTTCAAATATTAATCAACAAGATCGACGAATGTATAAAAGAGCATCATGACGAATCACTGCAGGGACACTTAGGGGTGACCAAGACACTTTAGCTTTTGCGTCAGCATTGTTAGTTTTTCAACATGAGGCAAGCTGTCGAGACATATGTTAAACGATGTCTTAGCTGTTAGCAGAACAAACATGATACACATGCGCAGTATGGCGAAATTCAGTATCAGAAATTATCTGAATCGTCATGAGACAAAATTACAATGAACTTCATCATCAAGTTGCCTAAGTCGACGAATTCAGCAATTGAAGAAAGATATGATTCGATACTAATAATGATTAACAAGCTTATTAAGTACTCACATATCATCGCATGCAAAAAGAAATTTACAGCAGAACAACTAAAATACATCGTATTGAATCGATTGATCAGATATCATAATATATCTAAAGAACTAATCAGTGACAGAGACAAGCTCTTCACGTCTAACTATTGAAAAACACTTATATCAATGTTAGAAACGAGGCTTCGCATGTCGACTGTCTACTACTCGGTCACGAATGGCCAGACAGAGCGAACAAATCAAAGTCTTAAGCAGTATCTGAGACACTACGTCAACAATATTTAGAGCAACTGAGTATCACTTCTATCTATGGCACAGCTAGCCCTGAACGCGAAGATTTCAGATATCACAAAGGTAACACCTTTCTTCGTCAACTTTAACAAGAAATCGAATCTCTTTGATCGAGAAAAAAGACATCTGACAACTCAGTTAGTCATTAAAAGAGTAGCGACACTTAAGAAGATACACGATAACATCACGTCGATGCAGATCAGATTAGCCGAGTATTAAAACAAGAAACGAAAAATGACATCTCAATTAAAGAAGAAGAATAAGATATATCTTCTAACAAAGAATCTGAAGATCAGAAAGAAAAGCAAGAAACTTAATCATGTCAAGATCGAATCATTTTTTATTAAAGAAGTCAAGAAATTAGTCAATTACGAACTCGACTTACTCAAGAACGTCAAAGTATTTTTAGTATTTCATATTTCATTATTGAAATCAGTCGACCCCAGTACGCCTATACAGGAAACATTTCATTATCATTCACAGAAAAAGAATCGATTCGAGATTAAGAGAATTCTAGAAAAGAAAAATCAGCGATATCTTGTCAAGTGAAAGAAATATTCTACAACAGAGAACACATGAGAATCTATTAGCAATCTCGACGATTGCGACACTTTTATTCAGAGATTTCATCAACATTCGAGAAGTTATTCAGCATAACGAGCGAAAACCAGATGATAGAAGATGCTTCAATCAGGGCATTCGCAGCAAAACAGTCAGAAGACTCTGCGACATTCAACTTCTTCACTTCGAACAAGAGACATTGTGTTTTTCGCTTTGCTTTCGCGTCAACTTTCTTTAGCATCTTCTTATTTCGAAGCAGTCGCGTGATCACGATTGCTAGCACAGCTTCATTCTTAGCAATCTTCGAGGATAGATCTTTCCTAATACGATTCAGCGAAATTCACGACATGTTAACACACGCTTTATTAGCGCGAACACATTTCGAGCACTTTAGATGAGACAACGAGTCTTTCATCGCGATGCAGAGTTTATCAGAACAAGAGCAACGCTCACAAGCAAAATTAATTAGTATATCGTAACGATCGATTTCGAAAGCAAGGCGAATACGACTTTGTTGTTGATGAGACATGATAAATGTAAGCAGCCGCTTTTCGGGACGAAAAGGTCAAGAAGAGAAATAGTGTTACGACTCTAGCTCGTTACAGTCGATATATATTCTACGAAGAGATATGTAGTACGGAGCACGGCTACCTACATGCTCGACGACTTGGCAGGCGAGCATGGCGAGCAAGGAAGGATCTCATTAGTATATAGATCCCCGAACACGACTCTCTTATGAATCGTGTTCAACTCATCTTAAGTCTTGACTTATTGTTACGACTACTAAAGCTGCAACCCCTTGCTACCAAGTGATTGCTTGCATTGCCTGAAGACGCCTACAAACCTCTTCAAAGCACAACCCTCTCTGATATCCTGGACCGCCAGATAGCAGCGTAACACTACGATTCGACTTTAATATGATTCAATTTTTTGCTTAGCTTTCTTATCTTAAGGTTTTTTGTAAAAAGATATATTTTATTTTTCTTCTTTAGTTAAGATGTCGTTTTTCGTTTTTTGTTTTAATATTTGATCGACTTTTCTTGCATTTTTAAAATGTTGTCGTATATTTTTTTTAACGTCGCTACTCTTTCGATGGCTAACTAAGTCAATAGATGCTTTCGTTTTTTCTTAAAGAGATTAAGTTCTTTGTTATAATTGACGAAAAATAAAGTTATTTTAATGGTATTCGAAATCTTCGCATTTAGTGCTAGTTAAGTTATAAATAGAAGTGATACCCAATTATTGTAAGTATTGTTGACGTAATGTCTTAAATATTGCTTTAGACTCTAATTTGTTCGTTCTATTTAATCATTCGTAACTAGATAATAGACAATGAACATTCTAAGTTTTCTTTCTAACATTAATAGAAATATCTTTTAATAATTAGACATAAAGAGCTTGTCTCTATTACTAATTAATCTCTTGAATATATTCTAATATTGTATAAGTCGATTTAATACAATGTATTCTAGTTGTTTTGCTATAAATTTCTCTCTACATGCGATAATATATAAGTACTTGATAAGTTTATTAATTATTACTAGTATCGAATTATATTTATCTTTAATTGCTAGATTCGTTGACTTAAGCAACTTAATAATAAAGTTTATCGTAACTTTATCTCATAACGATTTAGATAATTTTTAATATTAAATTTCGTCATAGTTTGCATGTGTATTATGTTTGTTTTGCTAACAACTAAGATATCGTTTAATGTACGCTTCGACAACTTGTTTTATCTAGAAAAACTAATAATGTTAGCGTAAAAATTGAAGAATTTTGATTACTTTCAAATGCTTTTGAAATAATTTATTATAATGTTTCTTTATATATTCGTCGATTTTATTAATAAATATTTGAAGTTTTTCTTTCTTTATTAAAAACTCTTTCTTATTATCTCTAAATATTTGTAAAATAACATTTAGCTTGTACTTGATTGCTAATAATGATTCGTTTTTATCAATTTTAAGTATATTGTGATTAAACGATTTTTTCGTTTTTATATGATTACTTTTTTTGTTAAGTGCGTCTACTTTGTCGTTATCTTTATCTAATGTATATTGTATTTTGAACTTGTATTGTTCGAGTCGCTTTAATTATCGCATTTGTCTTCTATTAAGTTGTTTAATAATAATGAAGTGTAGAAGATTCTTGTGATCTATAAGAATCGTAAATTCTAGTAATTCTTTAATGTATACTCTTTATGATTTTAGGAATGCTACAATAGCAAGTAGCTTTTTGTCGTAAATGTCATAGTTCTATTCGATTAATAAGAGTTTTCTCAAGAGATATGTTATTAAGTGTTATATATCTTTATGCTTTTAATTAAAGCATGCATCGATAATTAAATTTAATGCGTCAATTTTAATCTTGTTTAACAATCGTAAATTATACATTTTTAATACAAGTTTTTTTAAACATTTTAGCTTAAAATTCTAAAATGATTTCTCTTTTGTCGATTTTTATCTTTATAATGTTTTCTTTTTCGTAAAATTTGTCAATGATATTGCGTTAACAAAGTAGTTTTTAATAAATTTCTTATTATAATTTATGAAACTTAGAAAGAATCAAACTTTTTTAACGTTAATAAATGATTTTTATTCTTTAATTGCTTGTAGTTTTTCGAGATTCATACGTATTTCATGTCGTTTAACGACAAATTTAAGAAAATTAATTTTTTTTTAATAAAACTCGCATTTCTTTGATTTAAGATGTCGATTTCTCTTATTTAGATATTTTAATACTTTGAAATATAATCTATATGTTTCTTCAAGATATTCGAGTGAATTATAATGTCGTTTAAGTATGCTATAACAAATCGATTCAAATATTGTCGTAATATATTATTGATTATTTTTTGATACATTGTCGAAACGTTCATAAGCTTGAACGACATTATTATATATTTGTATAATTTATATCGTATATAAAAAGCTATTTTTTATTTCTTTTTTGTCTTTATTCTAATCTAGTTGTACGCTTCTCGTAAGTTCAATTTAATAAAATACTTTGTTTTAAACAATTTATCTTGAAGCTCGTTAATATTAAGTAGTGAATATCGATTTTTTATCGTAATATTGTTTAGCTTTTAATAATTAACATATAGACGAAGAATTTCGTTCTTTTTAAATACAAAGAGAATCGAGTATTCTATCTATAATTAGAATTTTTTAATAAATTTCTTTTTTTTCGTTTTTTGCTAGGTATTCGCGAAGTGTTTTTAGCTTCTTTTCGAATAAAATATATATAAATTCAAACGTAAATTGCTTGCCTAATTTAAGTTTAATCTTGTAATTTTACAATTAATGTTTAGATAAAATCTTAATTGTTTTCTCTTTCTAAAATAAATACTCTTAATTGTTATATATTCGTAATACGTGCTTTAGCGATTTCCTCGTTATATTAAATAGTTTAGAACTCTCAAAAAATTCGCAATTTTTTTCACTTATTTTAACTTTTTGATCTAGCTAATCTTTATTAATGTTTATTAAGTTAAACTTTATTAAATCGTTCTTTTGCAAAAATGTAAACTCGCTACTTGCGATCAAGTTTCAACTTAATCTTTTATCTATTATCGAACGCTATTGATGCGTAGATTAAATGTAAATTGCGTAATCACATTGCGCAAATTTAAGTACTTGTATATTTTAGTTAACTTCTAGATTGTGTTGCTTTAATCAAGACATTTCTAAAACAATATTATAAATAATTATTTCCACTATATTAAAGATTAGTTTCTCGTGATGTTGTTAAATAGCTATTAATAATGATTTGATTTCTTTGTTCACTTTTTCATTTCTTGTAAATAACGAGTTTTTATCTACAATTACTAGGTTGTAAGCGTTAGACTTTTTCTAAGTAGAGTACTTTTCTCTCTTTACAAAAGCTTTGATTATAAAATTACTTGTCGTATTAGAATTAATTATTGCTATGAGTTAACAATCGTTAATCTTAATTGATGTGATAAAACATTGTGCGTGCGCTATTAAGTTTAGTTGCTATTATTGGGCTAACATATTGCATTTCTTTGATATGCTCTTTACTAAGAAATTTGAACTTTTCTCTATTTTTGTGCTATAATTTCTACTTCGAACGTCTACTTGCGCTAAGCTTTCTTTTGTTGCTAAATTGCTAACTTTAATCTTTTAGAGAACTAGTTGACTTCGTTCTTCTTCTTTAGATAAGTTTAGCATGAGTCGTTATAGCAAGCTATTTAACTAAGACTTGCGTGTAAGTTGTTTGCTTCTTTGATAATAATTTCTTCACGCTTAAGCATTGATATTCGTGTGTTTGTCTTAATAAGATTCAATTGTTTTATAATTATATTAAGTATGTTCTTTTCTATAGTGACATTGCTTTCTAGCTTCTTCTCGCATTCGTTTACGATCTTTGATAAACTAACTAAAGTCTTAAGATAATTCGTGATGTCTTCTATGCATTCGTGGAAGTCCTTCTAGCTATACTCTTCGTTTAAGTCAATAACTAGACTATAAGATTTAATAGTTTTCTAGAGTGCTTAATTAACTTCTTGCGTAGATGCGAGTGTCTTGCTTAATGATGTTTTATCTAGAACTTTCTATAACTAATCTAAATTCTTTACTAGATAGTAATCGTCGTTCGATTCAATCTTGAAGGTGTTCGTAGTGTGATCGTTGGGTCGGGTCGAACACTTTTTTCTCAACCCGACCCACCCTCTTGGGCCCCGTAGGGTTGGGCCAGGGTTAAGGCGCGAATCCGACCCTAGGGTCGGGTTTCGTCGGGCCAATGCCAAGAACCCAAGCTAACTTCGTCGCGTTAGCATTCGCTTATATTATCTTATCTTATCTACGCGCTAACTCGATTGGGCTAGCGCAAGGGTCCACGCTAACCATATGCGACTAGCGTAGACCCTGCGCTAGCCCAATCGGGCTAGCGCGTCACGTGACGTCACGTGATCGGGTGGGCTGGGTTGAACACTTGACGCGCATTCTTCGCCCGCCCCACCCTGTTGGGCTAGGAAATTTGCCTAACCCTAGAATCAAGATTGAACGAGTTAACTCGATCGAGTTGAAACTCGACCCAGTGATCACACTATCAAAATTTTGTAACAATATAACTTGATATATTCTACAACTTGTGCATTATTAAAAGACTTAAAACTCAAGCGTGCGTTGTAGTATTAAGAGTCTTGAATTATCGCTTCAGATAATCTTTAGCACACAATTCTAAGAAATTTGATTTTGCCTGTTTTTTTTTAAATTGTCTTGAGCAGAACAACGTTTTAAATTGCGTCTTTAAATTCTACGTCAACATATACTTATATATCTTAGAAATGCGCACAAGTTGTAGAGTATATCAAGTAATGTTGTTGCAAAGATTTTGACGTTCTGTAGTAATCTAATGCGTTGATAATAGACCTTCAAAGTGGAAATTTAGATGTGTTTTCGCGGGCCATATGGAGCTCTACACCAAAAGTCATGGTCGTGCCAAGACCTGGCCGATCGGGACGTTTAGGGGCTACAGGGGGCAAGGTGCCCGAGTCGCCCGGGCAACACCCTCTTGATGACTCTTTAGGCGGCCTCCAGTTAAAGGCACTAGTGACGCTACTAGCGTTAGCCAGGACTTTTGGTGTAGAGCTCCGTATGGATGTTACTTTCTCGCTGAAACCTGCTCCTGACGATACTTAGCATGTTAACTCGCAAGAACTTGGCATTTTCACTCCGAGAACCAAGGCAAGAATCTTGACAACTTTGCAATTTGCTTACTAAACTTAAGGGGAGGGGGCAACAAATCTTAGGCGAGTAGTGCAAACGATTTTGAACTCGCCAAATGTATGCAGGCTGCGGCATCTCCCCTATCTACAGCCTACTACGCGGCTCATACCAAGACTTACATTCTATCGCGAGAGACAACAAAATTATTATTCAAGACTTCTTGTGCAACAGATTCATGGAATCTCCCAATATTATCAGTCGGATCGAGACCATTCGTAAAAACATTCAATATAGAATATTTTATTCAAAAAATTGGCTGTCGGTATTCCGGCGGCAGGAGAGCAGCGCACTGGATCCCGAAGCAAAAGGTCCAGTATGGGTGAGCCGAGTGGCGCTGTTTCCTCCGGAAGACGACCACGCCCGTCAGGCGTTGCTCGAAACAATCGATTGTCTTTCCAGAACCCCGGAGATCTATACGAAGCCGCAACCGGCGCCAGTGAAAGGCGAATGGGTTGGACATCGACGGAACGTAAGCCCTCAAGCGCCAGAGCCTAATATTACCGAGAAGGGGAAATACCATGGTTTGATGAGAGACGTTTCCAGTGAAGTGACGATGCTTTACGTTCACGGAGGCGCTTTCTAGTGCGTCAACCCCAGTCCCACGTTCAACTTCGTTGCTTTATTCCAGTGCCACCCAACTTATCTTGCCAGCTCTGGCTCCCCAGCTCAGTCCCGTGCGTTGACCACCATGCTCGCCGCGCTTACCGGTGGCCGTTGCTTCTCCGTTAAATATCGCTTAGCACCACAGTATCCATTCCCCACTGCCCTTCTCGACCTTCTCCACACCTACCTTTCTCTCCCCTATCCGGTACCCTCGGCCCCAGCCACCCTCTCCCCGATCACCCCCCAGACTCTGGTTCTCACCGGCGACAGCGTAGGCGCAAACCTCTGCCTCGCCCTCATGCAAACAATCCTCTCCCTCTCTCGTAGACAGTCCCGCTCCCCACCGCTCACCATCTGGAACGGTGTCTCCGTGGCCCTGCCTCTCCCCGCCGGCGTGGCACTGATCTCCCCCTGAATTGACCCCACATACTCACTCCCCTCCTACCAGCCTAGCGGAAATACAGACTACATTCCCCCCTTCTCTATCTGTTCTGCTCCTGGCTTTCCGCAGTGCGAAGCCTGGCCTACCGACCCTCCGCGTGGAGACGTCTACTGCGACTCCTCCTGCTCATCCACCCGCTCGTGAACCCCGCGACCGTAGAGTCCTGGCACGGAGCCCCTCCGACCTTGATTCTCTGTGGCGACGAAGCGCCTGCGGACGGCGCGAAGCTCGTCGCGCAGCAGATGCATGCCCAAGGTGTGAAAGTCCGGTGGAGACAATACGAGGGACTGCCGCATGTGTTTGTGGCATTGATGGCCGGGCTGGAGTATTCGAAGATGGCGATGAGAGAGCGGGCGGGGTTTTGCAAAGAGGTTGTCGAGGGGGTAGAGGCTTTCAGGGGTGGTGGGGAGGTGGTGGGGTTGGGGGATTTGAGCAGGGAGAAAGTGGATGTGGAGAAGTTGACACGGTTGGGGAGGGAAGAGGCGGTGGGGTTGATGCGAGCCGGGAGGGACGAGCAGGGGGTTGTGAGGAGGGAGGAAGCGAAGGCAAAGATGTGACAGATGGGGTTCGAGTGCACCGGACTGATTCAGATGTGAGTCTAGGTGATGGAGCCAAATTTTGTTGCGGCTTCCACAGTGGACATGAACTTCTATGCTTGCAAGCTAGAGAGAAAAGACATACTCTTATATAAATCTACCGTCGGTTTTAATTGATTTCATCATCAACGACATACGATTTGCAAATTCACCTAAGAGAAAGCTGAGTAGCTGAATGAGATCTGTCCGAAGCTACTAATCTTGCAACAACATGGGCTTTCTGAGTTGCTCATAGCTCTTCTCTGAAGTTATTGATCTCGTGAATAATTTATGCTTATTACAACCCAGAGCACCATTTTGAAAGACTCAACTGTCCTAGCCAGCTACAATCGGGTACGGTGCTTGATCCATCCTACAGATACAGCAGAGTTGCAGCCGATGATCGATGGTGTGATTGTGGGTTGGTGCTTTATCGAATTTCCAGCAATAGGCGCGATGTGCGTCCCTTTGTCAATACCGCTGTGGTTGCGAGGCTTGGCGTGGCAAAGAGGAATGATGAGTGAATGAGTAGAGAAGTATGTGGGCCACATTCATACAAGATGGCTGCAAATGAAAGGTTGTCCAATCCCGAGCTTGTAGGTGAAGCCATTGTAAAACCTTCCTTTTGCCTGGGCGGTGTCCGCGCTATCGATGTGGAAAGCGTGCAATGCTTCGCTCAATGTATGTTTTCAGCTGGTGGACAGCACATTAGGTACAGATACCAAAAGATGCAAGAGCTGACAGAGGTCTATCTAGCCCGAGCCTACCAGAAACCGCGGCTGGTCCATATATGCCTTATTAGAGCAAGAATCGGACTCGTAGTTGTACTTAACAGTAAATCGAGAGCCTTGGCGAACTGGGTCAATTGATTTCAAGACGGAGAACAACATCTGCAAGGGATGAGAAGACGCACTCATCCGTGACCCGGTCCCGGAACGCCCGATCGATTGGCCCGTTAGCTTCGGCGTTTTCAAGGTGCTGATTCGTCCTCATCAGGAGTCAAGGTAGAAGGCAACTCCAATTCCTTCACCAAGACTCCACACACCAAGGCCAGAACCGCGAAGCCCACCGTAGTCGAAAAGGTAGCTTGCAATGCGAGCATATAGCTCTTCTTTACCAACAACTGCATCTGGGGCGGCAGAGTATTAACATAATCCAAGCCATCTAGGATGCCATGAATGACCGCTGCTGCATCCTTTAGATCACCAATTCGAGCCCAGAGGTCCTTTTCGAGGATTTGCTGATAGACGGCCGACGCTACACAGAGTCCCATGACAGATCCGGTCGAACGGAAAATGCACGAGAGAGATGTCACGATTGCTTGGTCTGACGGAGCGACGGAGCTGAGGAGAGCGAGAAGTGTCACGATGAGCATGCCTCCAGTTGCAAGACCCACAACTCCTAGGTACATCCGAGGAAACCAAAGTGGGGTTCCAAGCGTAATCGTGCAGCTCGTAATTGCGCTCGCTAGCATCAGCAGCAGGATAGCCCAGAGAAGGTATCTGTATTTGCCCGTCTTTGTTGCGATCATGCCAGCCACTAGCGAACCAAGAGGTAATCCGACGCTGAATGGTATCAGCGCAGCTCCTGCTTGCGTTGTCGAGACGCCACGCACACGGTAGTAGATTGGCAGATAGAATATGAAAGTATATATTGTCATGTGAAAGCACCAATTAGTGAGACAGGCACACAGGACAGTGCGGTCCCGCAAGAAGTGTAAAGGTAGGATTGGCTCTCGGGCGACGTTCTGTTCCACATATACGAAGCCACAAAAAAGGAGCGCAGCCAAAGCCAGAGATGCGGATGCTAGTGGATGGGTCCAAGGCACAATGTTGCCACCTGTCGTGAGGCCAATAAGAAATAGCACCAGTGTCGAGACGAGCAAGAAAGACCCGAGGAAGTCGACGCGAGAGATCGAGGATCGGCTACTGACCGGCTTTGGTGGACCTTTAGATCGGATGGAATCGAAAAACACACAGATAATAAATAGTGAGACGAGCGTGAAAGGTACTTGTGCGAGGAAAGCAATCCTCCAATCCCAAGTGTCGTTGATGTACCCGCCAAAGACGCCGCCGAGGCCGTTCCCCAGACCCCAGAAGACATTGCTGAAGCCCTGCCAGACCCCACGTTGGCGCAGAGGGATCAAGTCGCTGACAAGGATGGTTGCGATCGTGTTGACACAACCTCCACCCACGCCCGCTATGAGTCTCCCAAGGATCATCGTCCACTCCCCTTTAGCAAAGCCACAGATAACGTTGCCACTGGCGAAGAGGAGACTGCTGACGATCAAGCCCCATTGACGAGAGAAAATGTCGGTCAACTTGCCGCTCAGCGGTTGCGTGGCAGCTTGTCCGATTAAGAATGCGGTCGCCAGCCAGGCAAGAAGTGGCAGCGAGTTGAAGCTTGTCGCTATCGGCGCCGCTAGTGTAGCCATGACCGTACCGTCTAATCGTCGTTGTCAGATCTCGTCTCTATGGCAAAATTGCGCAGTCTCGGCTGGCAGATTCGTCAAGGGTGCTCACCCAGTCCGGCAACGAATGTGCCTATCCAAATACTCGACATGATCCACATGATCTTGCTTTTGCTGAGCTCTGCGTCATTGTCCCACTCCTTTGCAGCGGCATGCACAGAGCCATTGGCGGGGTGCTTGGTGAGCAGCGGGCTTTCCTCGTCGAATAGCGGTGGATCTGGAGCTGACAGAATAGGAACCGGCGTTTGGCTGTTTGCTATGCCCATGGCTGATACAAAGTCGTTGTACCTGGATGCAAGAAATGGAATACAGAGAAAAGGAAAGAACGTGTAAGAGATGGAAAAGAGATGACAGTCTTATGGAGCCAATGCGCCATCGTCGCTGCAGTGGAGCACATTTCAAGCTGATGTCAGTAAGATGACGGGAGCTTGATTGGGCCATTGCCACATATGGCAGGGTGTATTACGTGCAGCGATCTTGCATAACGACCCCAGTTGCAGGATCTTGCATCGACCATGGCGGTAGCCCGACAGCTTGTCTGGATAGCTCCAAGCCTAGCTTGTCGCCCACGCTGTCGAATGGATGTAGCCGAACAATTAGAAGCATGATTGACAGGTTCGACAAAGAGCCACTCATGCATTAGTCGGCCCACCGGTACAGTAATGTAGAAGTAAGCAAGCCAGCGCTGCTCAGACCCCTTGCTTGACTCTGCTTGACTCAGCTCTTCCTCCCGGCTTCGATGTAGAAGTACATAGTATGCCTGTAGATTCACTGCCAGATTGCCCATAGTCCCTGCAAGCACAGATGTTCTTGAAGCGGCCAGCCAAGGAAAGTTTGAAAATGATTCGACCGCATCTATGAACTGTGTGATGATGACGTCTTCCATCTCTGTTGCCGCTAAAGTATCGACGTTCCGACGGACCGGGACATCCGAATTATATGGGGTGATATGTGGTAGTTGGTCGTGATGTTTGCATATATCATTCACCAAGCCACTGCATATTCAAAAACGCAGGCTCATTGAGGATTGCTTGGGTGGATGTTCCAGTAGTTGGGATCCCGATTGTAACGACTATAGACAGCGATCGCGGTTGAGCGTGAACGGAGATCCGGGGCGCGAGCTTGCGACATCATGCCAGAAAAACGCTTTCTGAGACATCTTTAAAACATCGCATTTTGCTTATCAGCAAAGAGTATTTAATAATCGGGGAGGAGGAAGGTTTTCTGTGGTTTCCAGGCGGATTCTCGGGCCGACCCTCCGCCCCAAGTTCTTTCCCCTATCTTTACAAGTACGAAGGGACTCATGTACCTCAGTACTCACGGTGCTCGCCGCCCCTTGTATCAATTTCTAAAAGAGACAGTTCATCAAAGTACACATCAGATAGGTTCGCATATGCGCTCATGCCTGATATCACGTATTCCGGCAACAAGTGGTGCACTCTTTCGTTCGCGTTGACCAAGGAACGCAGTAACGGAACGTTCATGGAGTGGACAACCAGTGAACACCCCTCGCTAAAGAGGCACACCGTCAAAGCACGTTTTCTCTTCGATCGAACATTTAACGGAAGGTTCGGGGAAGGGTTCATGATATACGAGACTCGACTACGCTTTTAGGTTCACTATGCCAGGCATGGGGTCTGTGGAGACACTTAAGCTCGTGGTTGAAGAAATGATCATTCGTTGGATAAGGACAGCAATTCGTGATGGTGAAGGTTAGAGAATCTAAATATTTCCAAATCTTGCCATTCCCTCCATGTTAAGATTCTAGCTATTTCCTATCCCGACCCATCCTCATCCTCCAAACATCGTCTCTCTTCTCGCTTCCTCCCACACCCTCATCTAGGGTGTCGCACTGCACACATCCACAGTAGTAGTGCTCTGCGCATTCAGAAACTCAAACGTGGTTGTCCGAATCGGCTACACCCGCAATCATCAGTCCTCTGCCTCCCTCAAACCATTCAAAAGCGACTCACCAAGCCGACGCCAAAACATCTCTTAGGGCTCACAGCCACGGCAGTGCACCCGTGGCAGTCGTATGTCTTGGTCGATGTGACCGCGAAGGGCTGCTCGTAAACGGTGATGGTCTCGGTGGGGCCGTTGGGTGGTGCACAGGGAGTGGCGGTGAAGGTGCACTGCGCTGGCGAGATCGGACCACCTTGGGGGATGGCGATCCTGGGGGAATTTGTTAGAGGTTGGTGGAGGAGCGGAGGGACGGGGAGTTTACACTGCGGTAGCATATGCCACGGCGCCGGCGAGGATTGAGGTGAGCTTCATGATGATCGTAGGCTTTGGGGCTAGGTGGAAGAGATCGTTCTAGGGGAATGGGAATGCGAGGATGGAGATTTGGGTTGGAGGCGGAGTGAAGAGAGAGGGAAGAGGTGCTCCTTCTTATACGATTTCCATCAGCCGTGAAGCATTAGCACCTTCAGCTCTTTTCACTGCAGAGATAACTGAGTGAGAAGCAAGCGACTCAGCGCGTCAGCATGATGTGTTACAGAGACTTCGTATACGATGCTTCGTCATGCCTCCATCCGAGTCTCGCTAATATTTCATCTGCAGTCAGAGAGATCCATGGCTTCAGGAACGAACGTTCTGCCAGTCACACCCAATCCCGATGATTGCGGCGGTCAATACTGTTCCCTGTTAGCAAAGCTCCGCGCCGCGTCAGCATGGCTTCAATGGGGCTGCAGGTTTTACCGATTTACGGAGCTGACAGAGACAAGCTATTGGGCGCCGGTCAGCACGTGGAACGGATTTCTCTTGGGATGAATTTGGTTATGGAAGCTTCACGATACGGGGTAGTGTGGAGCCGAGTGATACAGAGCTGAGTAAGATCGACTCGTAATTGTGCCGCAAAATGGGAGCTGAAAAGGCTGTGCAACCGGGAACGTTTTCTGGTGGACCAGGGTTCCTTCGGCCGGCTGGCCTGGAAAACTCATCACAAACTTGCAGCACCCGTTAACGAAGAGGAGGGACTCGTTCAACCCGTGCAATCGATTCTTACAATGTACTCAAAACTTACAAACATTGCCGAGAGCAGGGACACGGCCTCGATCGCTCCATTCCTTTATGGCTGCTTACAGTGGTTGTAGCGGAACGTCTCGAGGCTCCTCAAGGATTCCGTGAGAGCATCGGGAGACGAGGGATAGTTCTGCGCCTCTGAGGTGCTGTTTTGAATGTGGGGTTTCAACCAGCTTTCGTCTAGAAGTAAGTTTGATCGGGTTTTCTAGCCTTCCATTTTTCCGATTTCCCTTTTCAGCCGCCGTCCTGCAGCTAGAGGAGTCGACTGGAATTACTGAGCAGAAACATTCATGCCTCATATGCTGCCCAATGTAGTCTGGCAAACAATTGTCCTTTTAATACTATTCTTCTTGACATAGAGCGCTCAATAATTTCAATGAGTCGCTAAGGTCGCTTTGTTTGTCAGCATAGTCTTCGAGGTCGTCAAGTGACTGGCAGTGTGCTGAGTGATCCGATTTGCACTTACCCGATGGCATGGAAACTTCCCACTGTGACATTAAGTAATACTGGATACGACCCATCAGATCCGACTAATATCTCCAGCCTTTCCCGAGGAGCGAAAGAAGTCGGTTGCCCGGCCCTTTGCTGGTCTGGCCAGGTCAAGGCGTTTTCCTTCCGTCAGCCCCACCTCAGTATTCCAATCCATAAGCTCATCGTCACCAGCTTTCCAGTAGCTCTATGCACGAAGTTCACCTGATACGTTCCTGTGAACCCTCGCTTGGTATTTTCTCGCATCCAATTCGCAAAACCCACCACCTCCACCAACGGTATTGCACTGAGCGCAGATCGGATCTCCAACGTGATCTGCCCCACACGAAAGATGTACCGATCTGCCGTGGAGACCGTGGTGGTCGCAGCTTTCGCGGCGATGTCTTCGTAAAAGGACAGTAGGGTAGCGGCAGCGGTAGATAGGGGAAGAAGGGTGTGGAAGGCATGGAAATCGACCGTCCAGTCAGAGTCGATGACAAAATGAAGGGCGCCCACGAAGGGTGGTATATGGAATGGCGTGAGGGCTGTAATTCGGCGGTAAGGTGGGTGTGTGGGTGTTGTTGCGAGATCAGCTGGTTGTCGATTCGGGGTATCATGGGCGATGATGAGGATTGTGCTGTAGAGAAGTAAGAGTAAGACTGCCGACCTAGAGCGCTCGGCCACTAGCATTGCTCTCGTGTCGACTTTGAGACTGGGATGGTCCCCCAAGTCATCCTAGGATAGGCTGACATATACTCGGAGGATCACGAGTGCTAGCAGATCCGTCTTTGAAGCGTTCGGTCAGAGCTACTCTGGTCGGATCATTTATCCGTTCCCGGCGACTTTCGACATGAAAGATCCCGCAATGAGTTATTAAAGAGCACATCGTGTGGGTACGTAGTGATTCGCTAGCTGCTCTTGTCCTATACCCCTAAACGTATCGGCTCGCCACAGTCGTCAGTGGTCGGTTGTCGCATAGGATGACCTCAGTCTAACGATCTGGACCCATTGATTGAGCAGGAAGCGGCAGGTTCGATGCAGAGGTGATATGGTCACAGGTATCGAATCGCTCTCATTTCGAGCCATTTTGCGGTCCTGTGTTCTTCGAGGATGGCGGGGTGTCTGAAAGCGGTGGCCGGTCGAAACCATGTAAAATTCCCATGCTGACCCTATCACGAGTGGCGCGAATGCTTCGCCGAGTGGTGAAGAGTCCGAGGCAATCTGCCACAGGTCGTTTTTCGCGAACATAAGGTGGGTATCTTGGCTGGAATATGAAAGATTACGAGGAAGAGACTGTTGTGGGTGACAGTTGTAAAGTATTCTTTTTAGCGCTTTCACAACGGTTGTCGCCCCTTGGCCTTATTTTTAGATCCCCGACCCCAACTTCTGGCAAGATAATTTTGGTCAACTTTCGCATTTCGCTATTAAAACATATAAAATTAATCAATTATTACTCTAGATACTATGCGCTTTCTTAGACTGCTTTGCTTATAAGTTTTGATTACAAATTGCTAGAGCTATAGAAATTGCAAAGTTCGTTGACATATAAGAAGTTCAAGTCGATCTTTGTTTTCGAGACTAGACTAATCGCGTCGATTCGGGAAATCGAGTTCGATTCAAGAAATCGAATTGAATTTTGACAATTCGATTCGAATCAAATCGAAAGTCTTGGCGATTCGATTTCTAAAATTGAAATCGACAATTCAATTCAATTCCAAACTTTAAATCGAAAATCGAATCGAAAAATCAAATCAAATTGCCAAGACTATTATTTTTAGTAAATTAAATTATTTTTAGTAACAATTAATTAATAGTTTAATAAAAATAGTTAATCTATTTAAATTAATTAATAAATATATTAGAAATTTCTTTTTATAAATGCATTCATTCGCATTTTGGCAAGCAGATTAAGCTAAGCGTGTCAAGATATTTTCTAGATTCTCTAGATTTTGTAGATTTGTGAACATAGATTTAAACAATTATCGAAACTATATAATCGAACACACTAGACATAAGAACTATTTATTAGAAACAACTAGAGAATTACATTGTTTCTTGCGAACTCATATTATAATTTAGATCTAATATTGAATTCAACAATTGCCATTATTAGTTTAGCGAACATTATTTTGTTCGTCAATCTAATCACTTAACAAGTTCGATTGATCGTTAGACTAATCGTCATTCTAACATCGCATTGTTTGTTCATTCAACTCTCGCATAACTCACATTCGAAGTCTTGAACAATAGTATTGCTTTACTTGTCTTAACTAGCGTCGCAAAGTGCAATCGAAGCAACAACGTACAATCTATAACAATTAGATTTACATACATTGCTTCGTTATATCGTCTATTTGACGCTTTTAGAATTCTTCGTTAATTTAGCAATTGCGTCACTTTGATTCGCATTCTCTTTAGCTATTAATTCATTTTATCTCGCGATCTTCGTTGTTATATTTTTGGCAACTCTCTAAGTCTTTTGTTTCTATTTCGCAATTCTTGTCGCCACGATTTTAATCGTTTTAATGACATTTTGTTTTCGCTTCGCAATCTTTATTGTTATGTCTTTCGTCGCCTTGTTAGCTTGTCTAGTGTCAAGATTCTTCTAATTGTTGTCGTATAACGAATTGTACATTTTCTAATTGCAAAAATTATTAATATAGAAACTCTTGTTTATTTCGTTCGTCGAAACGACATAAGCATTGCGTTTAATGATTAACAACGTTTAGAATTGACGCGAATCTAAATCTTGTTAATTTGATCAACGTTCTTAACTAGAACGATTCGCTTCAATCATTTTATAAATGCTATGAGAAAAATTATTATTGCGTTAATGCAAAGCATCTATTAGAGTTTTTTGATAACATATTGCTTTCTCTTTACGATCGTATCGTTCATTATTAGAATTTTGAATCGTTATTACAATTAGTAATTGTTTCATCAATGTTTCTTTAATGTAGCTTGAAATCTTTCGTTTTGTTCTTTTGTTATCTATTTGTTTCTTTGCGTTAAGCATGTAGTTCTAAGCTCATATCTAGTTTTGTTGGGTCGAGTCGTTCTTGTCGCCTTAGATATGAAAGCAACGAACTATTTCGCGAGTCTATTCATTGATATTTGTCGTTTTAACAATACCTTTTCAACAAGTAATAGAGAGATAAATGCAAACAAAATAATCATTTACTCACAAAAAATTATTCTTCTTGCGATAGAAGAAGATGTTCTTGCTTTTAAGAGTTTTTTTTCTTTTTCTTTTGTGTTAAATCTTTTACGACTCATTGATAACGAATAAACGAATTAAGAGCTTTAATAAAATCGAGAATTTAAAGACATTTAATAATATTAGTAGCGCGCCTTTAGTATCTAAGACTCACATTAATTATCTTGAGTTTGCTCTTCATGTTCGAATCGATCGCTTAACGAGACGACTTTAATTTCTATAATTGTGAAGCTCTTGTGATCTTAATTTTCTCGTTCGTGTTAATTTAATTAATCGTAGTGTTATTTTAATCGAACGTTGTGTCAATTTAATCGAACGCTCTCGTATCATTATGTAGTAACAAATCGTTCATTGTTTGCATCTTAATCTTTCAAGTATTATAATACAAAATTTGTTCTTAATAATTCGAATGCTTATTAATTCGATTATATTGCGATTTAACTTTTTTGTGCATCGTCTTTCTTGCGAAATTGTCGTATTTAATCGAAGTTTCATATTTCTTTATGTGCAAGACTTAATGACTTAATACATAATACTTAAGAAAATTAAAGTAATCTATTAAATCTCTCTTTTTTTTTCGAAATTTGCGAAAAATCTTCTTTAGTTTATTAATACGATACAAGGCATAATTTATATAGCGCAATGTTTTATCGTCGTAAATTTAATAATGTGTCAACATAACAAAGTCTAGAAACGCTTAAACGCATAGCATCGCATGCGATAAAATTGAAATAAATAGCAAAACTATTACGAGAATTAATTAACGCAAAATCGACTTTTGCTTATTGCTTATTTATTGCTTAACTTTATTAAAATGATTAAAGTATTTAAGTTTCACGTACGTCGTTACAAGTTAAAAGCGTCGCTCAAACTAATTTGTTGCACTTTCTCTTGAAAAAATAAAGTTATTCTAACTTCTCTTGAATTGTGAAACATAATGATCGATAAATTTGCGAACTCACTTGAGCAAATAATTTACGATGTCGTTGTTGTGAAGTTGATGCAAAATATCTATTATTATCGCATCGTAAATGTTCACAAATTAATGTTTCTAAACAAAGTTTTTCATCGAATGCATCTAGTTTGAATGCTTATTCAAGACGTTATTTTTAATTTAGTGAAGAATTTGCGTCTAAGTGCTTTCGTGAGTGCGACTAGATCAATCAATACGTATATTTTCGCGTCAAATAGATGAAATTGTGCATATATTGCAATGTTAATTGCTTTTGACGTCAATAATTAGAATTTATTTCTTATAATCGACATTTATGCTAGTTAATATAGAATAGTTACGTCAAGTGTATTTGTTAGCGCAAAAAATAAACATTTTTTCAATAACAAAAGTCTCGATAGTTGCAAACAATCAATTAGAATAAATACTTCGTAAAAATTTTCTTGCTCTTACGCTTAAGAATTATTTTTATCGTTCAATAATATATATTGATCTTAATGTCTATATTCTTTGATTTAACAGTTAAAAGAAAATTTAGCTAGATGAAGTCTAGACGAGTCTAACTTCTTCTTGTCTCATTGTTAAGATTCTTGATTGTTATGTACATCAAATATGTTTGCTTGTTGTTGTATATTTTAGTTAACACGATTTTGTCAATGAATAGCATAATAGATATTACGATTATTTTATTCGAAAGACTTGATTAAGTTTTTCATCATTAGTTTCTTGTATAAAACTCATTATATATTTGAATCTTTCTTACTATGTTTCACTAACGAGTTAGCTAGTATACTAGATTGTTCGCGAACGTCAAATGATCAATAAGAAATTCGATCGTCTTTGTTATCTCTTGATGCTAAACTATGTAAGATCGATTTTGCGACGCGCGAGTCGTTTTACTTAATTTAAACTAAGTATGTGTTCAAACGTCGTTGCGATCTTTATAGAGAATATAATGCAAATTGTTTCATCATTCGTTTAAGCTTTTGAAGCTTAAGAGATTGTGCAATGGTTTAAGATCGACGTTGCTAAAGAATCTATTTATATCGTTAATTGTGCATTTAGATTGCAACAATTAGTGAGTCATAACATAATTAGTCTAATTATTGAACGATTAATACATTTTTTCGTTCGTTAAGTTAAGAGAAGATTGCAACAATTTAGATACATTAGTAATCGAACGTCTCGCTAAATATCTAATTATCTTTTCGTAGATATTGATTTATATAGTTGTTCTTGCTATTGTAGACTTCGTTTCTAGTCGCTTTTTCGAGCTCTTAATTTTAATCTTTTTTTCGTTTATTTAAGTATTATTCTTCTCTAATTCTTTAAGATCGTCATTGTCACTATCTTCTTTAGTGGCGAGTTTAAGATCTTTACGCGATTAACAAAAGTTGCGCTTTAACGATAAAATTGTTATACTAGAAAGTCGCATTGAAGATGTAGCATCGTTCGTCTTTAATTTAATCTAAAGAGTTAAAAGCATTCGAATCGTAAGCTTTGAATAATCGTTCTTTACATCTCTTAAGAACACATAAGATTAATCGACTAATTTTATCATTTCGAGTTAATCTATTGTTGTCTATTTTACTTCTACAAAAGATTCTAGATTCGTATTGTTGTCGTTTAAGTCAATTTAACTTAATGCTTCTTTTAGAAGTCTTCGACGAAATCGTTTGCCTAATAGTATAAAACATGCTCTTAAATGTTGTTGCATGCGAACAAAAGATGTAATTCTTCGCAAACAAGACAAACACTTGCGTTCGTACATGTTTTCTCTAGTTGTCTTTGTATTTGTTTGCAGAGAGACTTTCGATAATCGTAAAAAGAATTGCTAAGATATTTAAACTTAATGATAAAATGTGTTGCTTTAATCGCATCAAAAGACGATAAATTATTAAAAATAAAGTTTTTTTCAAATCTAAGATAAGTCGAAGTTAGGCGAGATCAATTTGATCAACGATGTTATCTTAATCGCAAAGACTACATATCTAATTTTGTTCTTATTGACTTTTTGCTCACGAAACAATTAGCGAGTCGATAAGACAAACGTGTTAAATTCGAAAGACACAAATCATTTGATAAAGATCGCTTCTTTGTCGAACAAACGTTAAGTCATAGTTACTCTAATAGTCTTATAATCCTTGCAAATTAATTATTTTGAAATACTTTTCGTTTACATTCTTTTGCTTATAATTCTTACGTATTTATTTATGTTTCACACATATAATTTATAGATTTACTTTAACTTTCTTCATGCATTTAATATGTTGTATAGTATCTCTTTATGTATATAAGTAAATTACGAGTCACGATCTCGTTCTTCGTTACAATTGTGCGCTTATGCAAGATTTTAATTTTAATAATAAAGAACGAAGCGATATTTAACGATAAAATTCTAGCTTTTATTGCTTTCTTTATTGTAGCTTATTTCTTAAATTTGCATTTAACAATGTACTTGGCATATTCGATGTTAATTGTAACTTTAACAAAGAGAAGACGAGAAATTTAAAAGAAAAAGAAGAGAGAGTAAGTTAAAAAGATGTAGTAGAAGAAAACGTCTAAAAGATTGTGACTTCCATAACGTCTTCAAGAGAAGAGATAGATCGTAAAGCAATGCCAAAACGCGATTAAATTAAGTTAAAATGTCACATTCTTATTTTCGCGAGTTATTTCTTCGTTACGATCGCGCGTCTACGCGAGATTCTAATTGTGTTAATAGAGAACGAAGAAATAGTTATTGGTGATGCTCTAAGCTTTTATCGCTTTGTTCATCTTGATTCATTTCTCGAAGACGAATTCGACAATGTACTTAGCATATTTGATGTCGATTGTAGCTTTGGCGAGAAGAAAGCAAGGAATCTAAGAGAAAAAATAAGATAAGTTAGAAAGGTGTGATAGAAAAGGACGCCTAAAAGGTCGTAACTTCGACGAAGTCTTTAAAAAAAGAAAGAGATCGACAAATTGTGCTTGAACGTCGTTAGACTATGTTAGAATGCTACACTCTTATTCTCTTGAGTCTCGTTCAAGTCTCGCTATGATCGCGCGTCTACGTGAGGCTCTAATCTTAATAATAAATAAGAACGTCTAAAAGATTGTAAATTAGTGAAGTCTTTAGAGAATTCAATTATTCTAGCTTACATTCACTTATTAATAGAAAGAAATCGTCGAATTATGTCAAATTGAGTCGAATTATGTTAGATTTTCTTCTTTCTTTCATCTTGCTCTCTTTCTTTCAAATTGGTAAACTTATTAAAGTTTCGTTCATAAGACTATTTAGTAACAATTGACTTGTCGTTCTTCTTTTTTCATTTCATTCCCTAGCATAGTTAAACAACAAACGCGCGTTCTACGTTAAAGACTCATTAAGTAAGAGCAATAACGACGAAGATAGTGATAACGAGACTATTATATTTTCGCTCAAGTACAATTAATATTGCATCTAGTTAGTCGTTGTGAAGCGTTTCAAGTTACTTTCGTTCGACGTCAATTGTTCTATTAGCGACCAATAAAGCTTCTTCTTGTTTTGTTCTTCGAAATCTAGTGTAGCGATTAAGACGCTAATGAAGTCAAGCTTTAAATGATGAAGCATCAAGTCGACTTTAGTTGCTAGTTCGTTTAGCAAATCGCTTGTCAAGAGCAATTGCTATAGCAAGGTTAGCTACATTAAGTATTATATACGTTGTTCGAACGCATCGTTTTCTCGTTCTATAAAAGAATAAATACAATATTGTTGCTACGAGACGAGATAGAATCGATATTATTAAAGCAAACAAGATTCTAAACTTCAAAATTATTCGTCAAAATAATGAAGAAACTTAGAAGATAAAAGATCTAACGTCGCATTTGTATAATTATTAGCTTACAAATACAACAATGATGCATAAGCTCGAAACTAGACTAAACAAGTTCACTAGAAAAATAATAATTAATCAAATAAGATTAAGCAAGATTGTAATAACTATCGCAATCATAATAATTAATCGATCTAGCGCTAGAGATAATTTTAAGACTATTTTTATTGTCGCAATGTCAACGTTTGTAAATCAATGAATGAACGAGTTTGCGAAGCATCTTAAATTTAATGTTTTTTCTAACGTTATCAAACATTATGCTCTTTTAAAGATGATTAATTTTAAAGCGTTATATATAATGCAAATAACAAATGTTGTGCTAACTACATATGGCGAAGTTATTAAATTCTATTTCAAATTTTTATCGCTCAAGAACTTGAAGACGCTTAAGAAGAAATTGAGCTAATAAGATAAAATCTAGAATACAACTTGTGAAGCTTTGCATTATATTTACTTTTATAAAGTCGTTCTTAATAAGATTTATATTATTAAGAATTATATAACGTAGACATTTGTTGCTTGTTGTGCTAATAAGAATCGCAACGTTTATAAACGATTTCAAGCAAACTAGCACAATCTTTGCTAGTTTATCGCTTAATGATCGAACGTATTGTGTGAAATAAGATAGTGAACTCGATCTTTAATCTAATGTATAGCGAAGAGAATAGCGAAGAGACATCAATAATAAACGTGAAGCGAAACGAATTGCGCTAAGCATTAGCTATAAGATCGAAGATACTAGACAATTTATCTTCGCTATTGTTGTTAGATTAATTAGTTTCGTTAGACTAACAAAAGTTGTCAATCTAACGAGAATCGTTAAGTTGACGAGACAATAAAGAGAAGAAAGATAAGCTTTGTCTTTTTGGTCGTAAAGTCGCAACGATTATATCAAATATACAACGAAAAGATGTGCTTTAGAAGTACGTTTATATTTAAATTAATTAATAAGAATACAAAGACTCTTTCATTAAAGCAAGAAAAATATACGAAATTCTTAACGCTATTTTGTTGTAGATTTGAAGAAGAGATTGTTCGTTACGCGTTTTTTCATTAGGATTTTGTCTTCGAACGAGTTAGTAATACTTTTTTAAAGCTTTTTGTTAAAGCGTTTTCGATAAGGCGACATGCCTTTCTTCGAGACAACATTGTCAAATGAGTCTCTTCGCATGCGCACTTAAATTGCGTCAAAGACAAATCTATAGAGAAAATTAAGACACAAATTATACTAGCTATATATAAATTTCGTTGCATATCAAAATGTTCGAAATTAACAATAAGATAAAGTTTGCTTTAACTATTCTTTCAATTACGTAATTAGATTCGAGATTTTATTGTATTTGCGCAAAGTTTATATACGATTAATGCATTAATCGCAACAATAACATCGAGCTCACGCGTCAAAGTTCTACATATTTTATTTTTCTTAAAATTTACACTAGTTTCTCGTATTTAATATGTTCTTAATGCGATCAAAACGAAGCACACATGCGAAGAGAAGACGTTATTCTTACTTAGAAAGATTTTTGATTACAACGATATTTAATTAAAACATCGATCATTTTAATCGTTAATACGAAAGACAAAAGATTGAAGCAAATTAAGTCGAATTGCTAGAAGACATAGCTTAATCGATTAAAGAAATTAATCTAGACATAACTATTAATCTAGCGATGTTTATTAAGATAGGCGCTTTCTTCGACTTGTCTTAAGAGAAGCAAAAGTTGAAGCTTTATCATTAGAAAGTTTAGATCTTAACTAACAACTTGATTCGATTTCGTCTCTTAGTAGATAACAATGAAAATTGCGCACGCAATAGATTGCAAAAGCGTTTGCAAATCTAACAATTAAACGTAATTACTAGTTGCCTAGTGGCACGTATACTAGATCTCTAGAAGTTCTAGATTTTCAAGCATTTCAATTAGAAGTTGAATTAACAATTGCGTCAACTAATTGTTAACGTATAGCAAGAAAGACTTGACTAGTTTACGAATACAACGAAGAACAAGAAAGAGAATTAGGCGATCGCGTTGCTCGCTTAGTCAATTTAGATTAAACTAACATTTAATACTTAATAAATTATCGATAAACGATAAGAGTACGATCTCAAGTAAAGTTTTCGTACATGTAACGAACTTTGCAAAACACTACAATTCTAGAAATAATTATTGAATTGCGAAGTTACTTTCTTTATTTACGAGTCGAACGCAAGAGATTCGAGATCTTCGTTAACTTCTATTTATCTTCGAACGTTAACAATTCTTCTTATGTCTCTTATCTTTGCGATTCTTCTTTAGTGTCTACTTCTTCTTGACAAACGACTTCTTTTCCTCGTCCTTAAATCGTTCACGCGACTTCTTCGTCAATGTTATTTCTTTATTATTTAATTTAATTGTAGCTTTGCGTCTCTTTATCTTCTTTGCGCTCTTAAGCTTCTTTTTGTTCTTATTAGATCTAAGATATGTAAATTCTTTATCAATAACTACTATTGTCTTTTGCTAATAGATTGTTGAACGCAATCTAATTTTAAAAGCTATCAATATGTCTTTGTCATCACTAGAAATAATTATTAGAAATTCGTTCTACTATATATTTAGAAGAAAACTTCTATTTTCGATCGAATTGTGTCTCGTCACTAGCGTTGACAACAATCATTAATAATATTTGACGCAAGAAATCTACATATAGGAAAAGCTAAAACTTGCTTTAGTTACAATGAGCGTCAACAAAAATTTAGAGTTAACAAGGCGAAAAACACTTTTTCGTCGTAGCGATTAACGCAATTGACGCATTATTAAAGCATATTGTCGAACGATTATTTTTTCTTGCACAATAAACATGTTGTATGCATTGACATTCGAAGAAGTGCAATTGTTTGCGACAAATGTGAGCAAAATTCGCTTTTTGTCGATGCATTTTTTTAGTTTTATTTTGACAAAATTGAAGCTATTTTGTTGTAAACAAGATTAATAAGCTTTAATCTCTACATTTAGCGTACTTAGAGAAGATAAACGATCTTGAAGATAATAATTATGACGTATAGATTTATTCAAATATCTTAGCTTCTTTGCAATCTTTGTTCAAAAAAAAATCTTCATCTAATTAGTATTTCTACTAGATTAAGTTAGCTCATCTATGATGTTCTAATAAAGTTAGAAGAAATTAATCTAACACAATATTCTTGTTAGAGTAATCGAAATCTCAAATATGTAACATCTACACATTTAATCATTGCGTTCTTATTCTAGTTGCAAAGAATTACTTACTTCGACTTCGCGACACTTTGCGCCTTGTTCGAACTCGCATGTGTTAAGATTTCTTAAATTGTTTTTATCATTTAAATCTCTAATTATCATATAGAATCTCACATTTACTTGACGTTCTCTTAGATATTCATTTTATCAATTTATTATAAAAGTAATTCTCGACTTTCGTTGCGATCGTTAACGTCGTCTTGAATTTAATATTTCTTGTTAATCAATAATTGTTGTATTACTTTCGCAAAGAGTTTTAGTTTTACAAATTCGCAATTATTAATGACTTAAACATTATACATCGAACTTTCACAATATAATTAAAGAAAAAATGTCTTCTTAAACGTCTTTTTATTTAGATGAGTGTCAATGAAGCTTACAACTATGACTTAATAGTTTCGAACAACGTAATTAAAATGTCTTCTTCTCTTTAATTTGTTATTGCATTAACTTTTAAACAATACGAAAATAATAATACAAAAATGCAAATATTAAAACAAACGACAAGTAAAGAAGAAGAAGTCGTTAATAATTGCTAAAAGTCGAAGTCGATCTTAGAGCTTTATAATAGCTTAGTTACTCTCTTAAGAGAACAACGTTACGAAAGCGATTCTCGAGATTAATTTAATAGTAAACGATATTAACATGATTTGCTTCTTCGCGATGAACATATCTTAGTTTAGATAGAAAAAAGCTTATATCGATAGCTTGAAGTCGATCTACTATAGTTGTAATATATTTCGAATGTTCGTTAAACAAGATAGACTAGTCTTTCGAGTTTTGAAGCGATAGAACGAACAAATTTCTACGAGAAACGAAGAATGATAGCATGCGCAACTTAGATTGCTATAGACTTAAGCGAAAACTAGCAATCAAGAAAATGAAAAAAGTAAAAATTAACACTATTTAACGTCTTCTTATAATAATAGACGCGCTAATAATTGTTAAAGTCATAGAGTAAACTAAGTTGCTAGCGCAAGAAATTCTACTTTCGATAGACATCTTAAGTAATAAGAAGAGCGATTCGAACAACGACAATTACGAGTTTACTCTTATATCGTCGCTCTCTTTTACTTCGTCTCTCAAATCTACTTTTACGTCGTCGCTCTCTTTTACTTCGTCTTTCAAATCTACTTTTACGTCGTCGTTCTCTCTTATCTTAATTCTTAAACTTACGCTCACTTCGTCGCGCTTCTTTACTTTTTTTCTCAAATTCACGCTTACGTCGTCTTGATTCTCTTTGTCACTAGCAAGATTAAATTTACTTTAAGGCGTCGCAAACGAAGTCGAAGACAAGATTAATAATGCGTTACGAGACATAGTACGCAAAGTCGCAAACGAGATGCACAACAATATATTCAAAGATAATAACGATGTTGTGACGAGTTCGTGATTTGACGTCGCTATTACTATAGAAGAATACAAGAACGTGCTCAAATTAACATTAGCGTAAATACGAAGAACTCAAAAGACAAACTCTATATCTCGCAATTAAGATATTAACTTATATTATCATTAGAGTTTAATCACTCACGTCTATCGTCATGTTTAATTATATTAGTAAGAAGAGATAGCAAAATAATTAAAATACACTAGAATATCTTTATGTTAAGTCGAAGAACGTTGAAGCTCGTTAGCGAATCTTGCTAAAGAGTTTGCTTGTAAAAATTAAGCATTTTAACAATACGTTGTGAATTAAAAGTAAATAAGCGAAAGATAACTTAAATAAGGCTTTTCTTTTACTAATATAAGTTTAAGAATATATATTATTTCTTTATGAATCGATTGATGTTAAAGTATGTTAAATTAACGCAAGTAAATCGAAATAATAATGAGTCAAATGTTTCTTAAACGATAAACAAATATTGCTCTCAATTAATGAAACGTTAAGAGAAACGACTTTGCAAGTTATTTGCGTTTATTTATAAAAAAGCAAGCACATAATCTAGCGATCTATTGTTCTCGCAAAATAAAATTAATGTTACTTACCTCTACGTAGAGAAAAACTTAATAAAAATATACAAAAATTAATATAAAATTTTGCTTATTGGCGCTCATTCAAGAACTATAAAGACATTAGCGAATAAAAATCAAGAAATAAAGCGATTTAGCATTCAAAGACGTATTTGATTTCGACAAATAACTTCATTATAAGAACAATCAAAGAAGCGAACTATTGAATCGAGTATCACTATTTAGTTTTACAATATTTAATAACGCTTTGTCTCGCTTAAAACTTAAGCGAAGCTTAATCATTAACAAGACTATTTAAACAATAAGAGAGTAGCTATTGATCAAATAAAACTTAATGAAATAAATGAAAAGACTTCGAATTATAAGCAAATGATTTAGACATTACTAAAAGAAAGAAAAATAATGTCGATGTTTTATTAATTCTCTAGATGGGAAATCTTAGAAAGCTTATAATCTACGTCTCTTAAAAAGCTAGTCTTTTATCTTGCGTTGTTCGAAGTCTTTAAATAGAGTATGTTTATTTATTCGCTTCTAGTTTCTACAATAACGATTATAGCGAATCTCGACAAGCAATATAATACTCTTCGCAAAAAGTATGTCGAAGTAATAACAAAGAAGATTTAAGCGTTTATTTAAGAGACGTTTGCAATTATTGATTTATATTTATTTTAAACGTTTAACGCGAGTTGCTTTCGAAATAGAAGATTAAAGATAATGTTGTCGCTAAATAAGCTTGTTTTGCAAGTAACAATGTCTAAAATGTATAAAACGAACATTAAGATGCTTTAAGTTGCGATCTTAAATAAACTTCGAACACAACAATTTAATGTCGAAACAATAAAATTAACGAGAAACATCTATATCTTTGCGCTATATTATTTACGTTTGTGTTACATTTTTCTAACGCTAGCGAAAATTAATCTAGTCAATAATCTACAATTGATCGAAGAGAGATTGTGAATCAAGAATTGACTAAACACTAAGACAAAGAACAAGATATACAAACATATGTTTGTTATTATTGTAGTTACAAGAATTAAGCTTAAAATGATGACGAAAACACTTTATAAAGAACAAAAAAGAAGTCGTTATATCTTTGATTTATGCTCTTTTTCTAGCTGTTGCATATGTAGTTAGCAAGATACATTTATTGTCGCAATTTTAAATAACAATAATCTTGATTTAAGACTAACATCTTTACGATAATTAAGTAGTAAACTACGTGTACAAGCTAGTTTGCTCGAATTAAATGTGTCTACAAGAAAGAGAAAGTCGCTAATTGTACACTTTTAAATTGTTTAACTTCGAAGTTGAAGTTAACTTTTAATTAAATATTTCTCTCGCATTCGAAGAAACAAAGCATTGTTAACGAAGAATAAAAATTGAATTAACACAACGAACTATACATTATAAAATAAATTTAAAGTTTATTTTTTGAACTACAAGCTATTGAAGAAGAATTACGATTTTAAGTTTAAACGCTATTACAACATTTAATAATTCGAGAATTTCTTTTTGTTAAACGAAAAGAATAACTTAGAACACAATATTATTGTTTTAAGAAAATTCTTTATAAATTCGATTTTAAATCTTCAACAAAAAAGAATGCTTTTAATAAGATGTATGTAGAGACTATATGCATTAAGTAACTAGTTAAGAATTATAATGTTAACAATAGAATTGTATTAAGACAATCTAGATAAACTAAGATATTTATAAAAGATTTTGTATACAAATTATTAAGATAGTTGCAATAATTCGAAGTATGTAATAACATTTTTAAATTTAGCACAACGTAATTGAATTTTATAGATTATAGTTAATTTAACATAGACTAACGTAGTCTAAAAATTGCAACAATATTCGAAGATGCTTTAATATCTTTTTTTTAAGCAACACTTTTTCCTAATTTAATGCTTTGATTACTAGGTATTCGAGTAATTAAAATTCATCAATTTTGTGTAAAATGCGATTTTAGGATTAGGCGCAACTAGGGCTTCTTTATATTTGTTAGTTTGACATAGTCTAACTTGATTTAATAATTTGTATAAAAAGTGAGTTTAGAGTCAAACGCATTTAGAACTTCTTTATGATTGTCAATCTAACATAGCTTGACTCGAGCTAATGATTGCATTGTTAGTGAGCATTTTCTAATTAAGATTTATTGTTGTTGCCATCTAGGAATTGATAGTCATTTGAGACATCTCAATTAGTTGAAAATACTATTAGTAGTAGAAATTCTCTTTGAGATTTAGAAATAGAATGATTTTTGTATAATAGATAGACTAGAATTGTTGTTTAGTGAAACTTGAAATAAAAACCCAATATGTAGACGAAAGAAACGAGCTACATAATCTCGCTTTTTATAAACTTAGCATCTATTATAAAGACTTGCTTTAAAGACATCTTGTATATTCTTTTGTATATTGACTTTAGCTTGCTTAATAATTCTTCAAGTTACTAGTTAAAGCGCTTTTAAAAGTTGGCGACTTCAATTAAATAACATTATTTCACGCTAACTTACATTAGATGATTGCGAAAACTAAACTTATCTTAAATCTCGTCTTCATCTCTTTACTTCTTTGATTTTCTCTTCAACACTCTAATAAGTTTTAATCGTGTCAACGTATCTATTAGCGATTAGCATATCTTTTTAGAATGGCGATTGCATTTGACTTTAGCTTGATCTTTCTTTTACAATCTTAATCGAAAACTTATATTAAAGATGGGTTTTAGATGATCGACCTTATGATCAATAAGAAGTATAAGAGAATTATTGATGCTTTAATCGTTAAGCTCAAGAAGCAAAGTCTTATAAATGAATTACTAGCAACAAGAGACAACAAGCGAAAGCTTCAAAATACGATTCAAGAATTTCAAGTAATGTGATCAAGATTACTTCTTTCTTCTAGTTTAAGCCCAACGTAATCTTAAAAGACGTTCGATTATATAGCACAAAACATTCGTTATTATAACAAACGACAAGTAAAGAAAAAGAAATCGCTAGCAATTATTAAAAGTCGTAAACGATCTTAAAGCACTATGACAACTTAGTCTTTTTCTTAAAAGAGCGACGTTGCGAATGCGATCTTCGAGATTCATTCTATAATAAATAACATCAACATTGTTTGTTTCTTCGTTATAAATATTCTTAAAAAACAATATCAAGAAGTTGTTTTTAACGAATTGAAGTTTATTTATCTTGACTTTGATCTTTTTCGAAGCTTCGTCGAACAAAACACATCAACAATTCGAGTTCTTTAATTGTGAAACAAACTCACTTATATAAAGAACGAAAGATGCTAGCATGTGCGACTAAGATTGCAATGAAAACAACAAATTATTCGTTTTTAAATAAACGAAGAGATAAAGAGTAAGTAACTTTTGACGTTGACGCAAGTTGATAAATGCACTAACAAGTAATATAGTTACAAAGAAGACATAGCTACTTGCGCAAAAAACTCAAGATTTAATAAAAATCTCAAGTGATAAAGAGAGAAATTCGAACGAATTTAAGTACGAATCTACTTCCACGTCGTCGCGTTCTTATACTTTATTTTATAGATTTACTCTTTTGTCGTCGCGATCTTTTACTTTATTCCATAGTCTTGTTGTCACATCGTTGCGCTTTGACACTTCATCTTCCAAATTTACGCTCACTTAATCGCGCTCTTATATCTTATTTTTTAAACTTACGTTCGTGCGATCTTAACTCTTTTTATTATTAATATTGCTAAATTTACCTTAAGGCGTCGTAGATTAAATTGAAGACAAGATTAATCGTTTGCTAGAAAACACAATATAAGAGGTCGCAAACAACATACACATTAATGCATTTAAAGATAATATTAATGTTAAGTCGAATTGGTAACTTAAAGTCGTATTTAGTACAATACAAAATATTAAAAATTGCAAGAAAAAATTAGATCTATCTATGATGAACGCGACAATATTGTAAGTCGAATTTTATATCTTAAAGTCAAGACATAAGCTTATTTAATCGCTAGACTTAAACAACTAAAGTAGATGATAATATTCGGTCATATAAATGAGATCAAATAACTTGAATGTTGCAACTTTATTAGATGTTTATAGCTTTCTTACGAGAAGATGCAAGAGAAATCTTAGCAAATTAAGCTTAAAGACATAATAATATTCTTCGACGATTTCTAGTTATATATTATATATTAAATGTGAAGATTTGAACGAAAATATCGCGACGAATTTTTTTGTAACGATATAAGATTGAACAAGGTATAATATTTCTTCGTACATAAATTGATGTCAAAATATGTTAGATTAACGTCTTTAAATTGCAATGATAATTAATCTAATTGTTCTCGCAAAATAAACAAATATCGCTTTGAATTAATAGAAAATAGAGAAAAACAATTTTACAAAGCACTTGCGATCTTCGACGAAGAAAAGATCACAAAATTTAGACAATCTTTGTTCTATCTAGAAGAAGATCGAGATAACTTGTTCGTGTGTCGAGAAAAATTTATTGCGTCGATTTAAAGTTAAATACGACTCAACACTAATTATAGCTTCGAAAGATATTTAATCGCATTAACTTAGTAAGTTTGATAAGTAAATTAATTCTATCTTTGCAAACGTCTTGAATCTTAATAAGTAAATTTAACATAAGAACATTCACAATAGTTATAGATTAAACAAGACGACATTAACAAGAATGCTAATCTTAAAAAACAATATTTTGCGACAAGAAACTAATTAATACTTCATAATTACAACGAACGATTTATATTACTTATGAGTTGCGAATCAATTCGTCATAAAGAAGTCTTTGCAATTCGACGAGAACAATAAATTACTTTTTGTAAAAATCACGTTTTGCGACATCATGTGAGCGAAAATTATTAGAGACGAGTTTTATCTTAAAAAACATTTCGATTCATTTACTTTCAAGATTTTTAAGAAACTAAATAGTTAGCAAAAATATTTTAATGACATAAGAGTAGTTGTTGCTCGAGCAAAAATCAATGAACTTAATAAGAAGACTTCAAATTATAAGACAACAAAGCAATTACTACTAACAAAAAAAATAACTATGTTAATTGCTTATTGATTTAGCAAATAAGATATTTTAGAAACATTATAATTAATGTTATTCAATTAACTTCAATCTTATCTTGCGTCATTCGAGATCTTCAAATTAAAAAAAAGTATTTATTCGCTTCGAAAGTCTACATCTAAGATTATATCGAATCTCGACAAACGTTTTAAGACTCTTCGAAAAAAAGATTTTAAAATTACAATTAAAGAGATTTAGAAACTTGCGAAGACGATCTTAATAACTATTAATTTGTACACATTGCGCAAATCGAATGTTAATCGCTTTAAGAACAAAAGACTTAAGAAGATGTTTTCATTAAACAAGCTAAGTTTAGAAGTAACAATATCGAAAATGTTTAAAACGAATGTTAATGCTTTGCGAATTGCAACACTAGATGAGCTTCAAATGCGTCACAAGAACGCGAGAATCGTAAAAGTAGCAAACAACACATATAGATCGACGCTATATTGTTTTCGAATGTATTTTACGTTTTCGACGTTGACGAAGATAGCTCTAGACAACGATTTAAAGTTGATCAAAGAGAAGCTTCGAAGTAATGAGTGACTAGATTTAAGCACAAAGAGCAATTTGTATTAACTAAATTTTAATACGATCGTAAACTCAAGTTCTAAACTAAAGCTTATAAAGAATAATATTAGAAAAAGAATAAGACTCACGACGAAGTTTCTTGTCTTTATAGATTTTTTAATTGTTATCTATCTCGTGAATAAAGTATGCTTGCTATATCGAAGATGAAGAATGAAGATCTTAATTCAAGACTAATTTTTCTACAATGATTGAACATAAAGTTGCGTATTCGATTCAAGTTATTCGAGTTCAATTTATTCACGAAAAAGAGAGTGATTCTAATTGACGCTTTTTAAGAGATAAGAAATCTTGAAAGCGAGAAGCTAATCGAAAAGAACAATTCGCACGTGCTAGTAAAAACATATATTCTAACGAAAGAATAAAATCTAGAAAAAGACAATTGACTTTATATTATAAAGTTAAATTATCAAGCAAATCAAGAGTTGCAAGTCGAACGAAAAGAATGATGATTTATGCAAAAAATAAAGTGTTTTAATGCGAAATTTGTCAATCTCGACCTTTTAAAAGAAAAAACGATTATAAATTAGATAATAGTAGATTCGAACGTAATTAATCATGCGATACGAGTTCGCATCAAGAACAACAATAAAATTGTATTTGTTAAGAGTAAGATAATCTTATTAAGTGACAAGACGATTGTACAATTGAACAATAAAGACGAAGAAACTTAAGAGAAAAAAAGTTTAGAATTAGATAATATTTAAATGCGAGATTGCAAAGAATGTAAGCAATTTCTCTCGCGAGCTTTTTGTCTTAATGAAATATCATTATAAGCATTTTAAATAAATTGATTTGTTATGTTGTACTTAAAAAATGTCTAAGCAATGTTCTTTCTATGTTTGCAATACTATGTAATCGATGTTGCGAAAACAAGTTAAACAATGTTTTTAAAGCGAAAACAATTAGCTTAATTAATTAAAGATTAGATTGATACAACTTTGGCACGCTAGCAATTGTTGTTATTAATAGAAGAAATTTAATTAAATTAACTATATTGAGTTAAACTAAGTTAATTTAATCTTAAGTTAATTTCGCGATCGCATGCTTTATTGCTTTTACTTTCTTACAACTATTCTATCTAGCAATCCCCTTACATCGCGCTCTTTGCTTCTCTATTATTATCTATTCATTCTCTTCTAGACGCACGAAATATGATCGCTACTAAAATTATCACAACGAGAGAGCAAACTTCAATGAAGAAGTTTGTAGCTTAAGAATTACTCTTTAAGAAGAAGTCAAAAGCTTTTTAAAAATCATTTGCTAAGAAGTTGTCTTTTAGCAAACTTAAACGAATTGGAAAAGCGACGTTTAGAACATTGCTTATCGTCTTGTTCAAAATTGCAATTGTGTACGTGTCTATTGTTAAATTATTGTCGAAGCGAACTATTTTAATCGCGAGCGATAGCGACGCGAGATCATTAAATAAGACTTTTAAACCTTTGCTAATTATTGTTACAATCGCATCAAAAGTAAGCTTTCACGTATCGAAAACAATTTGCGAAATCTATTGATTTATACAAAATAAGATTTCGATCTTAACGTCAAGATTAATTGCTATGATTGCTAATAAAAAGTACGTAATTAAGCAATTTTAAACAATTAATCTTACGTCGTAGATCTTATTGAGCGATTTAAAGTCTATCGTGTCTATTGTATCGAACGCGTCGCAAACTTCATTAATTTACTTCTAATCTCTAATTTCTTCGATGCAAAAACGCGTCAATATTGACGTTAATGTCTCTCTTAATAGCTTTAATAGATGTAAACTAAAGACTATGTTCTTATCAAAAATCTATTTAAAAACAATATTAAGTCTAGAATATCACGAGCAAACGACAACTATTGTACGAACGTTAAATAGAGTCTTTATCGCAAAAAGCTCGCAACAAATCTTAAAGCTTGTTTGCTTCACTATTATGCAATCGCTTTTCTATAGTAAGCAATACATCTCTTCATAAATTTATATTAAATAATAATGACAATTTTAGAACAATAATTACGAATTAAACTTAAGATAAAATAATTAAGCGAAGAAGCTCTATGATCAAGAAGCAAAGTGCGATAATCTTTAGATCTTTGATGCATCACGACATGCTTTTAAGATAACATAATTTTCGAAAACACAAAGTCTTGATTTCTTTAACTAAATTATCTTCAAAGCGCGAACTTTAGTCTTCGTTTTATTTGAATTTGCGAAGTGACGACTTACAACGTCTAGAATACATTGATAGCAACACAAGAAAATCGTTATTTGACGACGTCAAAATTACTTATTTTTGATTCAAAGCATCGAGGCGATCTAAAGACGACTCCACTTAAAAGCATCGAAAGATTATAAGATTAATTGATTCACTACTTAAAGTTATGATGATGTTTAACTACAAAACTAATCTAGAAAATTCATAATTAAACGAATAGTCTCTTGAGTTCGATCAACTCGTAAGAATAATGTGAACGAATATCGTTAAAAGATTTGACAACAATTAATTTTCTTCGAACGTAGATTCGATATCGACGTCGAATAAGATTAAACGAGTAAGTGTCTATAATACTTCAATAATATCTTTGACAACTAATATCGTTTTAGCTACTAAATCACATTAGTCATTGTCGAGCTCACATAATAAAAAAGATACGAAACGTAATTCGCAATCAATACGTTTTTATAAATGTTAATGAAACAAGATTAAGAATCAAGACATTGCTAAGTTCTAACACTTTTTTGATAAAGAAGAGAATCGAAGTTAGTACTACATTAGCACGCGTCACGTCGCTAACAAAGGCAAAAACTTGATCGATCTTTTTTGATTTCTATTATAGTCAAAGCTATATCGCGAGTCTTCTTCGACAATAGCGATAACAATATAAGAAGAAACCTAAATCATAAATAGATGTTTGAGTCTCTATTATTAATCGTTATTGTGTTAATATACACTTTAATACATTGAGTTATCAAGAATTAAGAAGAGGAAAAAGACAGAATTAACAAGATTCGTTCAATCATAATTATTAGTGACGTTTCTATGCTTTGTTTGCAAGATGTATGCTAATTTGTGAAATACAAGACATTGTAATAGACTTATAAGAACGTGAACGATTATGCTTATTGTTGTGCAAGCTAGTCTCGAAAGTCGTCTAAGAGAGAAGGCGCTCCATTTGAGTGAATAGAACGAGAACGATGACATGCTAAATGATCAAAAGTCTATGCTAAATACTTCGATAATTCGCGTAAAAGATATAAAAGATAGCGAAGAGAAGAATATACGATCGTCGAAGATAAGAAAAGACAAACAACACTTCTCTTCGATGACGAGTACTAAATTGAATAGAAGAAAGATGTGTACATTGATCATCTATTAAACTAATCGTTAGATTGATCCCAAACTATTAGATTCGAAAAGAGAGATTTTTCGACGAGATAAGAAATGAAATTTTGCATTTGAACGAAAGAAATTCGATTAATAGTTGTTTTTTATAGAATGAACTCGAAGAAGATGTTTATGCATCATTGGAAAAAGAAACAAATAACGAGAGCGATAAAGAGAATGAGTCGAATAAGAATTTAAATAACGTCGATGCTACGAAATCTATTGCTATGAGTGGTAGTTACTCAATGATTTAAATAAATAATTAACTAATTCGCATAACACGAGACAAATGTCGTTAAGATCGCAATTTGAAGACGATGATGTCGCAAAAGATAAAGATAGCTATGTAAGCATTGTGGCCTAGTGTTAAGAGGTTGCACTAATGCTAACGAATTTATTTGTTAGATAAAAGAGCAAACTAATATCAATAATATAGATACTTAGAGAAGCCAAGATATAGAGAACATGAACGACAACTATTTAATCTTTTGTCATAAGAAAGACACCCCCACTATGATGTTCGCAATCTCTTCGTTCGTAGACTTTCGATCTATTGTTGTTTGCAAGAAGAAGAATTATCTATGCTATGCGATTGACAAATTCGAGAATGTTAAATCGATCAATTGTCTAAAGAAATACGAGAGATATTTAGCGATAATTAAGAATCATGATTCGAATCAAGAGATTAACGTGTGAGTGAACAACGTCTAGTCAAAAGAGCCAATGTAATTTTTCGAGAATCATTGATGTTATACTAAATATTTAGTCGTAGCGCTCTACACTTTAGATTGCGAAAGCATACTATATATGTCAACGATACGACGCAATGATGTTGTTTGTTTTATAAATCACACAATCGTTGCTTATATTGTCGCGTCAATTTGGTGCAACGTGACTACAATAACTAAGATTAAAGCTTGTAAAGCATAAATCAATCGAACTTAGTCTAACATCTAGTTGTTAAACTAACATAAAGATTGTTAGACTAATTTACATACTTATGGGATCGACAAGTTCTATAGTTATGCGATTGATAATAACTTCTTAAACAATTGAAGCGTTAAAATTATTCAAGTTTGATCGATCGTCAATATTAATAAGATACTATTCAATACGATAATTGTTGTGCTCTTGACTCATAGGGAAATAACACGAGTTGCTATGCGTAGTGGTCGTACTAGAACATCAAATATTACTCGATTCTATAGAATTTGCAAAATCTACGATATCTTGAACGAAGTACTCGAATCTTGATTTCACTTAGTTCTAAAATTTGAGTAACACAAAACTACGACTTTTGTTATGCTAGATCTATGTATTCAAGTAACTAGAATCTTATAAAACCAAACGCGAATGTTACTACTAAGCATTATCTAGTAATTAATAAAAAATCTAAATTTAAAATTAATTTATACTATTTTTAGTATTCTTGGCATTCTTGGCAATTCGATTCGATTTCTAATATTGGAATCGAAAATCGACTCAATTCGATTCAATTCAATTCTAAAATAGTTGAAATCGAATCGATTTTCGATTCGATTCCTAAAGTTGAATCGTCGATTCGAGTCAATTTTAGAAGTTGGATTCGAAAACCGAATCAACGATCAATCTAATTGAGACACGCTTCGAAACACAAAAATATTGCAATCAGATAACTTTCTCAATGTTAACTTAAACTCTATCAAAGATATGCTGTTAAAAGCGCAAAGGCTATTCTATCAAACGTAAGATTTTGATAGTGATAAATCAAGAAATGCGAAAGTTGATCAAAAGCATCTTGCCAGAAGTTGGGGTCGGGGATCTAAAAATAAGGCCAAGGGGCGACAACCGTTGTGAAAGCGCTAATTGACACTAGCGGTAATCTTTTACTATTATTACTATCAACAGACCAGCAAGCTCATGCCGCACCACAATCGGCCCCTTCATGAACAGCGTTAAGGCGAAATGCGAGGAGAGAGAGTAACTTGCTGCCCTCGCCCGGCTATCGAATCCAAAGCCCCGAATATCGTTGATACTTTTTCAGGCGACACGTTGACTACCGTGGCATCCCCCTAAGGGGGCACTCATATGATACTTTTTCGGTCTGCCACTGTCACTCAAACAGCCCTAGTTGTTCTGTGGAATGTTCAACAGGAGATCACGCCCAGAGGCAAATTCTCAACGTTCAAACAAGGCCAGTCGAGTGTCATCGCATTGGTGAGCGACCATCGCAGCCTTGTTCGTGTCTGACAACCATGGGGCCCCTGGGCGCTTAGCATCTCAGCTACCAATAAAGACTCAACTTTCCCCATCTTCACCTCCATTATCATACTGCCTGGAAACATGCGCTGTTCCAGAAGCGGTGGCGGTTTTGTTTGGGGCAGAAAGTTCATGCAGAACCCGCTTGAACATATCGAGCTTTCCGGAATTACTAGAAGATGGACTACGTTCTCGGCGGCTTTGATGGCTTTTTTCCCTACAACATTGAACGAAAATGACGCCAGAGCAATATAAGCAGGCACGCAGGCTGATGAAAAAGCATAGAATCTTCTTTGAGGGTCCAGTCGAGCCAGCAAAGTGGCCCTCTGCGCACAGAGTCATCTTTAGTAATATTCGAGCACTTGGGGAGCGCAAGTACATTGATCATGAAGAACGAGAAAACAACGGTCTCCAAAAGGGTCTTTCGGAGCCGATGCTCTTGACAGAGCTGCTCGAATCACATCCATTGCGGACAAGTGTCTCCTCGAAAGACGAAATGAGGCGGGATGGAGATTGAGCTTAGAGCCCGAAATCTTGGCTCGCTTTCAGAACGACATAGCCTGGTACGTCCAATTGTCGCATGAGATCAACATGCTCCATTGAAGCTAAATGAGGTAGTTCACAATGCCGGGGCCGTTTATGGAGGTCTGAAGTCGAAGTTATGGTTGACAACGCTAATAAGATTGGCCCCTTGCTTGAGCAGCGCCGGCAAAAACGCAAGGATTGCGCGTGCCCTCCGAGTCATCGTCAGGCAGATGGGTAAGTTAGAAATCGAGGAATGATGCCGTCCGAATACGATGATCTAACAGATGTATAGCTACCGCGTGGCAATTAATCCGCTTTTCTCAGACCGCGCCGAAGAGCTGGTGTATCATGATAATCTTGTTATGCCTGATATTTCGAAAAAGGAACACCCTGACCGAGTGTTTGGTCTTCGCAAAACAAGGGTTTTTGAAGACGCGCTATGCTGTCCGTCCCAGGTCCAACCTTTTCGATCGGTCCGCAGCGTCCTAAGATTCAGCCCGTTTCAAAATGTCGGCGAGCCTCTGCTTTTTCCATTTTTGATTCTGGAAGCGAAATCCGAGAAAGGGTCTGATGATTGGGATTCAATCGAAAAGCAGACCGCTTTCCCTATTCGCACGCTACTGAAATTACAGCATGACTTGTATCAGCAAACCAACGATCAGTCCATTTGGCGTGATGGTCCCTTGGTGTGGTTTTTATCTAATAAGGGCGAGAATTGGCGCGTGTATGGGTGCTTCACGGACGTCGCAGACGAAATTTCAAATTATGTAAGGATTCTCGTTGTCCCTACCACCACACAGCGAAACCAGACTGACGAGAATCTATAGCGTATTGTGTCATTGTGGAAAGGCAGCGTGCGCTTTAGGGATGAGGCCTTGCAGCTGCTCCTGATTATCGATCATATCTTCGATTGGGCTCGTGATCAATACAGACCTTCTATACTACGCCATATCAAATCGCTCTCCAAATCTAGTTCTACTGGGACAATGACAGACAGCGATGACAGCGATATCTGGTCATTAAGGTCTCCGGTGGAAAACTTAGCCAAAGGGTCGCCGCGAGAGCAGACGCCAGACATTGTAGAATTGAGCGAAACGCCGGAAATATTTCGCACATCCCGACCGCCTCATCTACTGGACTCGCCAAGAGGGGCCTTTCGATATGTCCGGCTTACCGGGCAGTCTCTGGGCAAGCTCGAGCACCTCTGGACTGGCGAATCAGAGATACCGGCGAATTCTGTCATCTCTGCTACGAGCTTCTATACTATCACAGTTGTCAAGATAGGGTTGACTGCAGATTGGCATCAGGTTAGACATTTATGCTGTTTGGCTGTTTCCGAAGATGCATTCGGTGTGCTAGCGCAATTTTCGGGCTTGCGGCATCTTCCAAAACCAAAAGTGTTCAGTTGCCAACAAGAAACCTTGTTGGATCTCTTCAGAGTTCTACGATCGGCATCCGCAGACTCTACTCTGCGTGCATCAATTCGACGGCTCGCACTTGGTCTGCAGGTGAGATGTGCTTCCAACGCGGACGGATCTGCGGTCCCTATTGGGGGCAGGCCATGGATACCAGCACCGGGCTTCACAGAAAACCGCGGGAGATGGTTCGGGCTGGCGATGATAGGTTATTGCCACCTAGTACAAGAAATTGTTTACGAGGTATACAAAAGACACAAGATCGGAAGACGAGAACCCTCGGAAGTTTTCATTCGCCGATCCACTGGATCGGACGAGCAAAGTCCAAAGCCGCATTCCACCAAAACGACGTTTCCCTTCCTCCCAAAACTGAAATACGTTGCGAATGGTATTGTGGTCGTCGTAGGCCACTGCGAGAACCCAAAGACTGAAACCCCTGCAAGTATCTGCATCTTTACCTTCTCCAAGAATCCTGGTGAACAACGTCGGAAGATGATCAAAATTCTCGAAAAAGTGGATCTCTTTGATCGCGCAATATACCAGACTCGAAGACATGGACCGAATAAATCTGTAAGGTCAAAAGAATCCAATATGATCGATAATCGAACCACAGCAAGGAAAGATTTTTACAAGCATCTGCAAGAGCTCATTGCCTACTTACAGAGAGAAGAGGGCTCGTACTTGCACGCATTACCTGAGCAACGTCAACTTACTTTAGCGGAAGCAGTCACGCAGCTCGTACAACCTGCGCCTTCTGATGCGCAGACAAGGGACTCTTGTGTAAGCGCCGGAAGCCTCCAGTCTCCGACATCTAGATTCTTCAAACGACACGAACAGGCGTGGGCTATCCTTACCAGACCCGGAGGGCTTGACTATTTGTGTGCACACTGCATAAAAGCACTGCTGACCTCTGGGCACTCAACCCTGAAAGAAATCGTAACTGTGTTTGCAAAGACCATTCGGGACTGGAATTCAGACCTCGATGATGATCTGAAGACAGAATTCACAGCTGTAAGACATCCGTTCCTCGAGGAGAACGTCAATCGTCTTCTATATGCAATTATGAGTGAGCACGGAGTATCCGGTATCCGTCTCCTGCTACTATTGAAAGAACTTCGTAACGTTAACGCTCCCAAGGAGGATTCACCTCTGATCAGTGATTCCGAGGATTGTAGACTTATCGAGGGCCCGAGACTTCCGGAAGAGCGTGCATTGGTCTTATCAAATCAGGCAGGAAGCGAAAAAGCTGCTCTCGAGTCTCATGAGCATAAGCTATCCTCGCAAAATTCTCCAAGCACGTTTGTAGATTTGACAGTGGAAGAGGAGACAACAGATGTGATAGCGGCTTCATCTGATGAGCCAGCGGCTACTTCACCGACCTCATACAACGAGGGTCAGCAGCCAATAACGCCGGCGGTCGGCACCAACAACGCTACTTTGTCGCCGTCTCTGGTGGCAATGAATGACGCGTCTCTTGCTCTACTTATGGGCATGGGCTTCAAAGCGTCGTGGTGCCGAGTTGCCTTGGATACCTGTGGCAAAGATGATCCACAGCCGGCTATAGAATGGCTTGTGCAACAATCTGAATTCGCAGGTGATCCTGATCCAGTGGATCTTGGAGACCGTGGTAATGGAAGCCCTTCGTTGGTGGCAATCAGTGATCACCAATCCTTAAGTGAACAACTCGCCTGGGTTCACGAGTGACGGATAGCACAAGAATGGGCTTGCATTATCGAGAAAAGGCAGATGCCCTCTTAGCTAGGAGTACATGATTTGAAAAGGTTGAAGCTTCGGGAAATTCGAGCGGCGCCAACCTCAAGAGCAGATCGGCAACTTACAACGTGCGAATTTGAACGATGGCTATCAAGAGGCTGACTTTACAATGAAAATCTTTGGGTCAACGGACGTCCCATCCAGATAGCTTGGAGGACCATTATATTACGGAGAAGCGCCCAGACCGGGCTTTCCCGACCCTGTCTTTGGGCTTGACGCTTTGGCTTATTCCAAGAACCCTCTATGCGAAATACCACAGGTGCTCGCGTTGTTAATGCGAAAAATCTTACTATAGGGAGGCGTAGATTGCAAATTATCTAGAATTGGCTCATCGCGATGGTCCAGATAGTCCCAACAATTGAAGGGAAGCCTGAGTATCGAGCATATCCGAGATCCGTACATATGACTCCGTGGTGAGGAAATTTCGACTCGACGGGGTGCGCGTAGCGACAGGGTATAGATGGAGAATCCTAATTGAGAGAGGACAAGCAGTCCACACGATGTATATGGGGAAAACGTACGAGATACGAACAGACTGGAAAACAGGTGGGCGGCTGGTGGGTTAGGAAGACATCAAGACAGTGAATCATATGGGGCTCCATAAACTAGCCATCAACTGCTAAAGATTGAAGTTTCCACACACGAAGCTGTAGTTCGGAAAGGAGTGTCCTATGTCGATCTGATATTCCTACTGGTATTCATGGGAAACCTTTATTTCGGTGATAGTGGGACAGGCTCTTCTGGATTTGCCACGTATGTCTGGCTGATTCAGAAGATGTCCGGAGGTCTCATGCAATCTGTATACCTACGGCAGCTCTGATGTGGACGTGGACGTGCCGCCGAATGCTTCGAATGCTGGAAGGTCAACAGTGAAGGTCGAGACTACGGCTATCGGCACTCCCTGAGGACATAATTCTTGCCAATTTACCGATCAGATTACACATGCAGATGGTGCCAATCACGGATAAGTGTATTGCTTGGTCCGCGGATTGTACCTCATATACTCTTCGCCATCTTCATCGAAGCAAACCTCCTCCTCCGCCGCAGGATCCCAGTACCAGTGCATGACATACGCCAAATCCGGACCATAAGTCTCACTCTCCTCGTCGCATGATCCCCCTTCACCAAGTCCCAGAACCTCCAATTCGAACCCAGGCCCAAATCGCTTCAGCATCGGAACCTGACTGCTCCCTTGGTCATTCACCCAAAGCTTAGCAATAGCTACCCGATCTCTACCACCGGGCAGTACACCCGGCTACGAACCATCGTCGCGAAGAATCTTCTTCTCCGCGTACGTCGTGAAGTTCCCATCGGCGTCTTCGAACTCCGATGGCCAGTGCGATGGAAGAACGAACCACGGATGACGATCGCGCCCTTTGTCCATGTCCATCACCAGGGCGTGCCCCGTTTTGCTCCACGAGCCGTTCGGTCGCACATGGATGACCCAGCCGAGGCTGGCGAAACGGCGGAGTTTAGTGTCTTCCGATGCGTCGACAACTCGCCTATGCTTATCGGGTCCGGCAGGGCGTTCGTCTGGATAACCAATCGCCCCTGAGTCTGTGGCCGCGTAATGCAGATCGGTACGGTCTTCCTCCTTCGTTGGAGGTAGCGCTGCGAGGCCCGGGATGAGCTTAAGCTGGCCGTCGTTCATCTCAGGGAGTCTTCCTAGATGCACAGATCCTAATCGCCTAGAGCTCAACAACTTCTCCAGTTTTGTAACGGTGCCTGCTGGAGTGGTATGCGGGCTGAACTTATACGCTGCATTCCAGAAATGCTCGGCTGTAGGCGCTGGCTGAACCAGTTCGAGTGTCTTTTGTTGGTTGAGGGTTCGCATCCTCCAATTAAAGTAATCGCGTCCCATGACATCCTTCATGAAACCATGGGTTCGGCGTAATTTATCTAATTCACCCTCCACGAATCGACCATATTGGGTTGGACGGTAGGCAAAGTGGGTGTCTTTGGCGGCTTGAAAGATGCCTTCGAAGATGTCTTCCACGGTTTGAGGCTGAGCCATGTTTGCGATTCCTATGATAGTAATAGCGCTTCGTAAGCTGGACCCGGTCTTGCTGAGCTTGGAGTGTGCAATGAAGAATTTTTGACTCATAAGTGCAGAATTTTGATATCAATCCTATACCAAGCCGCTAGTCACTCCATCATCAGGAAATGCCTCATCTCCAGTTTCACACTACACATAAGCAGTATCGCCTAGAAAAGACAACAAGGACTCGAGCCTACGCGAATCAAGAGTATCGGACCCATAGACGAGCAAGACTCTCGTCACTCTCTGGACACTCTCCGAATACTGACCCCCTATCTCAGCAGTAGCAAGAATGGTAAAGAACGCAAAAACGGAACCACGTTGGACCGAACCCCTAACGAAGACCACCAGCGAAACAAACAAATCATCAAATTATCTCACTGGCTCGGCCGTTGGATCCAGCAACAGGGCTCACATCGTCTTGGATTCCTCCGTTGACTCCGTCGAGCATTAGAAGTGAGTCGTGTCTGGGCATGTATTAACGAACCGAGTGATTATTTACTTGTATAGGTCCTACCACCAGTATCTTAAGGACCTTACAACGTTGAAAGCGAGAAGAATCATGAAAGGTGTGGTCGGACAGAAAGATTCAAAGGCTGTAAATTTGCACTGAATGCTCAAACTGGCTCCACCAGCCCTTACAACTTACAGCCAGCGCCAATTGATCTTATTGTTTGAAATCAGTTCGATAGACTCTACCAGATCGCATCTGCTTACGTGAACTGTCATCGGAATAGGTCTGGACATTTCGAGAGACTAGGATGTCTTCAATGTCTTGATTAATCACCTAGTACCATCTATGGCTATCGTTATGCTTCAAGGGCTTATTCTCTCCAGCCACTTCACGAAAGAGTATGTCATTCTTGACTGAGTCTCGGAACGGATCCACCGTGCGATGATCGCCTAAATCCAGCGGCCAATCATTGTTTGGACCCTTCAACAAACGCCGGATACTAGTTACGTCGATTAGCTGCTTATATGCATTTTGGTGGGACCCTGCTTCAAGATTTGATACGATCTTTCGAGCAGCTCAGGGTGCTCCCCAGGGAGGGTCTTCTCCAGACGACGTCATGCATGTTCCACAGTGTGATCGATGTGAGGTAATGTCAAGGGCTGTGTATGTGATACTGCGGCCCCAGGGGTGTGCGCGGAAATCTAACTGCGCTTTCGGACCTGCTGCTGTGTCAACGATAACCCGTCTGGCCGTGGCCGCTTGGAAATTGCCTCGTACTCTAGGAATGCAGTGACCGAGTATTGAGGGAATCTCTTTTGGACAATTTCGATTATCTCAGAATAGTAATGTCCTTCAACTGTGTCATTGAAGTCGAAGTCCTCCCTGGTCAGCGAAGTGCGATACTTCATCATTTGGACCCCGGCGCCATTGAGGTCAAAAGGCCCATGCGACCGTACATCATGGACAAGCACCGAATGAGGTTCCATTTCATGATTAGTGGATTCAGTCCCTGGATGATCATGGAAGGGAAATGCTGTAATATATGGTTGTGCAACCTCGGATTTTTTTCTCGCTCGAGAAGTACAATCTCCGTTGGCACGTCGTACTCCGACATTGTGCGAAAATAGACATTGACTGTTGATTTCTTACGCTGTGCAAGCGCTCCCATAGATAGGGGTTGACAACGCCTAATGATCACAATCGATCACCCTGCCTTCGCCGGGATTGCCGCTGGCATCATGAGTGAGCAGCCTGCAGATTGTACTTTGGTAACGCCCTGCTCCTCAATCTAGACACATCCACAGCTACCCAATGCGTCAGTTATCCCTAGAGCTGCTTTTGTGTGTACATTGCTCGTCAGCGGGGTCACCCCGAAGTGTGGATTCATGTGGCGCCGTGCGTATCCAGGGTCTATTTTTGTTTCACACTCTATGTACGAATGATGTCGGTATATACATGCTGTGGAAGTTGTTGCCCCATTGTCAGCCATGATGGCTTCTCAAAGACCTTTCCAGATCACCTGAAATGGCATTTAGTATCTCGCCTATCATCATGCCGTCGTCAGCAACACATTCGAATCTGGTGGCCCCATGATTGCTGATCTTGCTGAAGGGCGTTCCGGACTTTACTCCGGCTCCCGAATCTGAGAATCCCCTTCGTCCTGCACTGGTGCTATCGACAGTCGACGGACGGATTGAAAATTGTTGAAATTCTTAAAGATCTCGACACATTCGCAGAAATAGACGACATTTGCTCGGCCGACTTTTTGGAATCTCTGGTCATTCAAGTCCCTCTGGTAATGTGGTAGACTCGAGAAAGTCAGGAAAGACTTCGATCACTCGAATAGTGCGACATTCCATCAATTATTGAGCTCTACGGCCAAGTCAATTCAGGACCTTAGTACCGTCTGGACCGTATTTCCAGCATGGTCAGAACATCCATCAAGCATGCAGATCATACACGGACTATCTAGATGCTTTTGTACAGACGGTCCTCCCAAACAATCCCACGAACCCATACGAGTCATTAGAAACTAGTGGTCCGTACTTGCAGATCACTGATAGGGCGAAAGCTTCGCCCCCTTGCAGGTAATCTCGTCGAAGGGCGTCTACATCACGGCTGTAGCTCCCAGTCGATTATAAGGGAGGTCTTGCAAGAAAAACCCCTTGGGCGTATAAGAATCAGTATCAAGGATAACTTCGCTCTGGCAGGGATCAAGTCGACAACGATGAATGGCGCTTGCAGAGACTTTCATGACCCAAAGGAGGCGTTTGCAAGATATGTTCAGAAGCTCATAGATCACGAAGCAATCATCGTTGGGAAGACTGGGAAGACAAAGACGAGCGATTTTGCCTCGGCCGAGGAGGCAACTGACCAATGGATAGATTATCATTGCACTTTCAACCCCCATAGAGCCAAATACCAGTTACCCTTTGGTAGTACCACAGGAAGCGCCGCAGCACTAGCCGGTTATGGCTGGTTTGATGCCTCCATTGGGACCGACAGTATGTTTTCATTCAAGTGAACTCAATATTCTGACAATTTGCAGCTACTGGAAGTATTCGAGCCTCCACTGGCGTTTATGCATTAAGATCCAGCTAGGGCTCTAGCTTTCCTGAGGACGTAGTGAATCAATGCAAGTATGTCCACCTAGCATTTGCAAATTGGATTACGCTTAGCTGCTGTACGATAGGGCTTACGATACTGTTGGGCTACTCAGCCGTAACCTATTATTCTTGTATCAACTGGCCTGGACATCTCTAGAGCTCAAAGATTTCGCTTCTGTACATCACGAGCCCGCGTCTTCTGACATTCGCAGCTATCGCAGAAGGTCCTGTACCCCGATGACTTTCCCCCTCATAGCAATAGCGGTCAGCAAGCAATAGTTGACGAATTTTTAGAGACACTCGAATCCCATCTGGGTGTGAAGAAGAACAGCTTTCAGATTCATCGAGAGGTGAGCTCAATGCTCGCCTCCTGAAACCAAATAGAAATCTTTATAATACTATCTGGCAATGGTTCGTCTTCTTCTTCTACCAACTCGATCCACGCTAAGGGGCGTAGAGCGGATACCATCCTTTTCTTCTATGAAGGCTACCACGAACACAACTACTTCTGGAAGAATCATCGTCGAGAAGTTGGGAAAGAGCTCTACGTCAGCCCTTGCATGGAATTTCGATGGTCAGGCAATCCCCTTATGTATTCGGGGGTGCAGGAAACCATGGCACTGACATGACTACGGGGCCAAAGTCACGAAAGAAGAGCGCGATCAGGATCTGGCCGAGCTACAGGTATTCCGAAACCGAATAATCCAGTGCGTCCTCAGCCCGGATCCCAAGACCGGCCCCAACGCCATCCTCATCATGCCCAGCGGCAATGGCGGGCCCCAAAGATCGTGACAGTCCCTCAAGTAAGTCCGCCATCGTGAACGCCCCATGACTTCTGCGCTCTAAGCATTGGTGCAGTGCGCCAAGCCCTACACCCACGTTCTCCGAAAACTATATCGCATCGATATCTCAGCTTCCGCAGTTGATAATTGCCGCGTATGAGTCAAGCAATCCCATGTACACCATCGAAAACTAAACCAGGTTGTTGGGCAAAACCCATATAAATCTCGTAGTAGTGGGCGGCTGGAACATGGCCCATCGTTGGTAGGTGCAAAAAGTAAGGCTTACGACATCAATGACTTCGCACATTGACGAACGCTCCCCCAGCAGCAACCTCGGGTTGATCCAGCTCGCCCAAGAGGCCTTTGAACGAGCGGGGTGGCCGGCGATCTTGGGGTTTGGGTAGATGCTGGGTTTGCATAGCCGCTAGGAATTTTCGAATGTCGAGGCTTTGGCTGGCTGGCAGGTTTTGACGAAACGGGATGGCGCGATGGGAAGGGGAGGGAGATGTGGAAGATGATTTTGCTGCTTGTAACAATATGCGAGAAGGAAAACCAATGATGCTACACAGGAAGGCTTTGGATGGTCATGGAAAAGCGTCTCGAGGAAATCGCTTTTTCGAGGGCTGGTAGAAGAAGATTCTGAGTACACGACAGGACGAAAACAGACGGATGAAGGAGTGTGAGTGGAATAGTATGTATCAGACCGCCCGAAAGACCCGGTGGGGTTTAGGTATGGCGGTCCTTTGGAGGATGCATCTATTTATCATCTTTCTATCTGCTTTCTGTTTCCTGTTCGCGTTTGCTATTACCTTTAATTCGACCGAGTTCAACGCCATCTTTACCCTTCATCGGCTAGCGAGATGATGAGAAACCAAGCTTTGCAGAGAAAATACCCGGTCTAAACCCAGGCACCTCTATCCCCAGCATCTACCACATCAAAGCCCCCAACCCCACCGCGACTCCCAGCATCAGCGTCTCCATGCCGAACCGACGTGTCCGATCAGCAGCGCCCGTGAAGCCCGGAATCGGAGGCTGAATACCCGTCCCCGTGATATTCCCTCCAAACCCTCCCGTTGCGCTTGCGACCGCTCCGCTCGCAGTGCCAGCAGCAGTGGAAATATCTGATGAGTTGCCCGACCCACTGTATACAGCCCCCGGGATACCATGCAAACCAGGCCTTATCTCCTGCACGTTCCTCTCCGTGGAAGGCGACAGGTTCGCTTGCGCAAAGGCGATGACCTCAGCATCGATGTTGTAGACCAGGTAGGCGGAACGCAGGAAATCGTCGCCGAGGGTGAAGCTGCTGCCGGTAGTATCAGACGAGGGACTCACGCTGATCGCACAGCATGGCGACGTGCCGCACGTTCCAGGTTTAGCGGGATCGTAAGGCTTTACAAAGGCCCTCACTGGTACGACGATTTTGGCTCCCGCGGGGCCGCCGAATCCGAATTCAAAGCTTGCGGTGGCGTTGGCTTGAGTACACGGCACATAAAAATTCCCATCGGCGGCAGCTTCCGCGCCGAGAAATTGCTGGAAGGCATAAAACATGGCAGGTGGGAAGTTCGATGCTTCGGAGCCAGAATCGAGGAGGACGTACGCTGGGAGCGATTGGTTGCTCAGGTCCTTGAAGTCGTTTTTGATGTCGCCAGAGGAAGAAGAAGTGAACGATGTGCATGAGACGGCAAATTCTCTCTGTATAGTTTCTCCAGATTTTTTAATCATTGGCACCGCGATAAGGGGCCCGGTGTAGAGTGAAGAGTCGACACCACCAAAGAGAATGCTGCCAGTGGCGGCGTCTAGGGGGCTTGTCAGTCAAATCCCCAACAATTGACTCGAGCGGGACTTGGATGTACGAACCTTGACTATTGACGTACAAGCTGAAAGCTCTTGTGCCGATGACGCCGTTGTTACGCAAGCTGGATACTATGTTCGGATAGGGTGGCTGGTTCAGAGCAGATATTCCCGCTTCGTTAGCTTCGAAACCGACTCCTACCAAGCCGACAGCGTCGGCACCATTAGATCCTGTGGTCAAGTTCGCAGTCGTCTCGGCGACACCGAATTCAACCTTTTCCATGATCGCACCACCGAGGCGGACAGTGTCCCTGAAGAAGGTGCCGTTGTAAGCACTATTGTCGCCGAAAGCTGCGCGGAGGAGTGACTGTGTGATTTCCGATGTTGAAGACTTCAGCGCGTCATCTACCCCATGTCTGTTAGTAAGCCATACCGAATGAAGGGCAGAGTCTTGGAGTGGCGGTAGGACTTACAAGCCCCAGTCCTCTTACAGTCCTCCTGGTGTTCTAGACAGAAATCCTCGTTGATAGACGGCACGAAGAGGTCGCTACTACCGGTATCGATGTTGAGGAAGAAATGCTGAGGTGGGGTTCCGATCTCAAGTTCCACCAAGTACAATGTCTTGAGGTTCTCAAGAGTCAAGGGGACGCTGCCATCACGGCGCATGATCGTCCGAGGAGCCTTGACTTTGTTGAACTCCATACCTATTGCCCTGGGACTGGCAGATGCAAACGAAGTCCATGGTAGACAAGTGGCCACGGCGACGGCGAGAGAGAGCGATGAGTACGGCATATTGGAGAGAAGAACAAAGAGATATGAGGAAAGGACTGATGAGCAGGAGAGAGCGGATATGAGGGAGACAACACTGCAGGAGACGCGTACGCATAAAAAGCTAGAGCATTTGGTACTTCTTATACCTACCGTTAGGTGAGCAGTCAGAAGGCATCTATTAAGGCATGCAGGCTAGTCGATCAGGATCTCCGTTCCGGGCGCAGCCTTACCGGGAAGGAATCCTGAGATCCTAAGGGAGCAAGCACCTCGAGCTTGAAGGTCGAAGCCACCGATGTCGAGTACTCATAGTAAGGCCGTAGAACTTGGTTCTGGTGTTTTGCCAGACAGCAGATCATCACAAAGCTCCACCGGCCTTGGTTGTTGGTGCTGGCGCTGGCAATTCGGACTCCTCGAAAATTTGGTGAGATCACAGCCGATAAGGAAGGATGAGTGAAGATCCTGAACCAGATTCATTACAGCTGTGGTTATCGGTCTTGCAGGTGGTTCCTTTCTTGCCCTTAGCTGCGGTCAGGGTTCATTAGGATTTGGAAGGGCTGAAGTTTTGAGATGAGGGACGGTAGATGAGTGAGTTAGCTAGGGGGTCTCGCTTGAGCAACTAGCCCACTTTTGGGGGCCGTGCTGACTGCGCACCCAGGCTTCCCTTTCATAGCCTTCGGTTGAGGATCTTCTATTTTAGAAGCTGAGTTTCTGGCACTCATCCTGAATTCGCATGATGATAGTTTGTTCGTGATTTACGGCAACAGTGGAACGAAACAAACTGGACCTGCAAACAAACTTACAGTACCTTTCCACAACATCAACTATGCGCTCAGGCCAGTACGTTCCTTCAGTTGCTTCGGAACAGCGCGATAGTGTCTGGAAAGACGTTTACGTTGTCCGAAAACCTTGCCAAACTCTGGCCATCCCTGTTGATCATCGAAGTCGAGCCAATCGTGTTGAGGTTGTAGACGTCGACATTCGAACACGAGCCTTCGATGTCAAAGATCATGGTCTGGCAAGTCTCGCCGTTGCCCGCAGCCGAGCACGCTACATCAATCGGTAAGCACACAATTGCAGTATTGGCTAGGAAATACTTGAAGGGTTGGATATACGTACATGTGTTGTAATTGTTGAAGAAACTATACAGTCCCGCGCCATAGATCAGGATGTCCTGCGAGTTCACAACCCGCAGACCCCAGCCATCAGCGCTGTTCCCGGCAATGCCGCGCGATGAAGCAGCGATATCGGGATCATTGAGAGACGGGACTGGAGGGAAAGGTATCGTAGCATTCGGATTTGGCTGGTAGTAGCTGCATTGATGATCAGCCTCAGAAGATAGACGAGCGCCAAGCAGAGAAGCTCATTCGGGGTTTTACGCTGTCTCAGTCTGAATCTGGCCCGCAAAAACGTCCTTCGTGTTTGCGAATTGGTATTGGTATAACGCTGCATGTTCTACTGCTGTACCGACCCTATACTGTGAATCAGCGCCGCGAAAAAGACGTTACCTTCGTCCGTAGGTGGAGGCACTTACAGCCAGGTTGTTCCTTGTCCGCTCTCGATGTAAAGGCCACGACCTGTGTAGATGGTAATTTGCGTACTGAGGAGTCCGTATCAGCTACGGATCAAGAGGGGCCGTATGGGTAATTTACCTTGTAGGGTCATCAAGATCGTGGTCGGCGGTCCATAGCCATACGTTCTCGAGATATAGAGCCGTAGCTGAACGGGTAACGTGCATCATCAGGTAAGCTGCGATACAATTCGTGTTCACCGGCGCCGGCGGGGTAGCAACAGTCGGCGTGGTTGGGCATTGAGCGACTTGGAGATTTGAACCAGCGAAGCCCCCTGATGGCTTGTTAGACTTGCATTCTGGGATTACACCGCAGAACTCACCGACGCGCGCATGGACATCCCAAAGACCTGTGGGTTTGCTAGTTGACGCAGCTAGATTGACCTCGAACAACACTGCTCCAGGCTGATGACCTTGTGTGCTCACTATCATGTCTGACCACTCGATCGATCCGGCTTCTCCAGGGCGACCAATGCGAACGACAGGCTGTGGCTGATTGATGTCGGCGAAGAACTCGCCACTTGACATTATAACAGGATAGGTCTCCCCAACAATTTTGGATTCAGGTGGCACATTGACCGTACGAGTGACCTTATAGACTCCGAAATCGAAGAAGACTATCTGGTCCCTTTTAGCGGCCATTGTGATAACCCGTTGAAGGGCATCCGTGTCATCGGTAACTGTCCACACCCCTCAGCAACAGGATCCTGTGACTAGGATCATACATACCTCCATCGCCTTTGGCACCCTCGGAGCGTACACTCACGACTTGCGAGAGAGGAGTGGTCCCGTATTGAGGTTTGCTTCTCTCGTAGAATCTGCCTTCACCACTGAGCAGACTGCCGGGTCGCGGGAATGGCTCGATGGGACCCTCGAGCACATTGGGACCGTTGGGTAGGTATGAGTGGCCTTGACCCCAGGTAGCAATGGTTGTTGCGCCCGTGGTTCCTGCAAGCGAGATACTACCTCCTGGTCCGCTTACCGCTACAGGTACATTGTTGAGCTGCACATTCTCCAGGATTAAGCTTCCAGCCGTGGGAGGTTGAGAGTTTGCATCATGACTAGTGGCAATACCGACCTTTGTGTTGCTGATCGACGAATCGATGAAGGTCACAGAGCCCACAGTTTGGCCCCCTGTGCTCGGGTTTACGGAAGACATGTTCAACCCGGTGCTGCAATTGTTAATGCTGATTGATTTGTAAGTCCAGCCCCAATCCCAGATCTGATTGATGGCGGTCACCGCGCTGTAGAACGTGAGGTTTCTCATCGTGAATTGCTGATTACCGAACGTGGCTGCATTGAGCCCACCATAGAACACTAGATCATTCATGAAACCACCAGATCCTAGGACCAGCTGTCAGCATCCAAAATGCAATTGTATGAAATCTTTCATTGAGCAGTGATCGGCAGACAAATTAAGCACCTTGCCTCGTGAAGGAACATTCAAATCATGCTTGCTACATAGGACGTATCCGCGTGCAGAGGAAGTCAAACACCGAATTCGAAAACTGCTAAACTCATACGGACCTGATTCGATGAAGATGCCATTGTGCTGCGTTCCGGGAACATCGCTCATCTGGAAGACGATGTTCTGCAAGCTGGTGGCTTGAGCTGTAGGCCAATGAATTCCCGTGATGGCTGATGTCGAAGGTATGTTGGTCATATCAATGACGAAGTTCCTGATCTGCCTATAGAAGACGTTTGTGCTCCCAAACCCAAGACCGTTGGCTCCATACTGGTCCCCATCGACCAAACCAAACCCAGTAAAATTCGCCGTGGCCCGCAGCACTGGTACACAGTTTGGACTGCCAATCAATTGGGTCTCGTAGTAGTCGATTAGCGAGGCACTGAGGAGGTAGGTGCCGGATGGAAAGTAGACAACAGCGGGGGATGTGGTAGATGACTGGCAAGTGCCTGGGCCACATCGGCCGCCGCTGCTGATAGCATTGTTAATGGCCGCAGTGTCATCAGCCACGCCGTCGCCTGGGAAACGTAAGCTTCAGTTCGAGTTTCTGTCCCTGGTTTCTCAATCACCTTTGGCTCCGAAATCCTTGACGTTACGGAAAACCTGGTAGCTTGTTGGGTCAGGATGGAAAGGTGACAAGCCCTGATGTTTGATGTTCTCCAGCCAGTATGCACAAGTCGAGGTCGGAGTGGGCGGTGGCCGGTGGGGCTTCCCTGTTCGGGTCGCAGTGGTCTCTGACCCGGTTGGGCCATGGTATGTATGATAATGGTCAAACCGGGAGAGCATATACTGCACATCCTCTTCGATTTCGGGGATCTGGTAGTGAACGTGCTGCGCGAGAGCTGTGCTTGTGAAGGCAGACACAACGAGGAGTAGGTTCAAAGACAGCATGGCGGCCTATGGAAGCTTAGGAAGCAGAAGATAGGAAAGATTGTTAAGTTCAAGATGAGCCAGCAAGAACGAAGAAGTAGCAGAGGTACTCAAGAGCAGACCCACACGTCAACATCGATGACGCGATGTGCATCACTTTCTCGTAAAGTATACTTTAACAACCACATGGTTCTCCACTCGGAGATACGTTAGCCTGCTTATTTCCCCATACCATCACAATAAAATCGGCTATACTTGTTAATAAGCAAGGGGGAGCCCTTCAGTTGAAATTTGAGATGGACCACCCAGAGCGGGCGTCGCAGGGTATCGGCCAGCTTCTCCAGATTCCAGCGTGAGGGGAATCCCCGTATACCCGGTGGATGGGGCCATGTCGCTGTCGCGGGTAGAGAAGATAGCGCCCAACGCAGGTGCTTGTGACCCTCATGAAAGAAAGCTACTTCCGCCTCGTTCCCATTTGGGCTTCTTGGAGGCTCTTGCCTGTCAGAGGCTCTCGAGTGAAAGCTGAAGATGGCTTGATTGCGGGGGAAACACGTCCGAGCGCCAACGGCTCGAGATGCCTTAACCGAGGTCCACCGAGGCAGGTCATTCATGGATGCGACGGGCGACACGCTTGGTAAAAAACTACCTGTAAGCTGTCTGAGTACTTTGGTAGTGCTCCAGCCGATGGTCGAAAGGACTGTAGGTAGTCGGCGGGGGGCGGTCGGAAGATGGATTCATCCCAACCCTAACGCGGATGGCTTTGGCATGCCGGAGATAAAGCACTCCCTCGGTTTTAAGAACTTGAGATACATGAGCCGAGGTCATCACCGTGAGCTCATATTCAACAAGCAGTCAACATTGAACCAGCTTCTGATTCGCAAACAGCCTACACGTCCGGAATAAGCCTACAGTACTACTGCGCGTTGATATCTATGACGATTATCTGCCGTAGCTTGTTCAACTGCCACGACTAGGCTGGTGAACCAAAGGAAGATGGTCTCCCAGGAAGCTGAGCCGGCCTACAACGCGAAGCTCAAGGACATGTCTTACGACTTGGTTGCTCTATCTGGAGTGCCGCTTTCAACGGTCTGCCCTCTACTGCGTCTTGTCTTCCAATGGCAGTCGGTGCTGCAAGTGGCATTGGTGAGGGTACCCTCAAGCACTTCTGCCAATATATGATTGAACCGCGTGTATACATCACCGGGACATACGCGACGCTCCCTTCGTGAGCGAGGAGCCTCCAAGAGCGTGTTGTCAACGGATTCAGAAGCCAGAGAAGACCATTCCGCGCTTCTGGCAAATCCAAAACAGACCTCATACTCCTCGAGAGCCTCCATGAAGCATGCAGCGAAGTTGAAAGAGTGAAAACAATCCCATCTCTTCTTCAGGACTCTCGGAACTTCACCGAAATGTCATCTCTCAAAGGCTGGGAAGTTAGCGTGCCTCTTTTTGACAGTTCCGACACACGCTAACCCCTCAAGTAAAAATATTGCGCTTGAATTACAATCTCGGTAATGGTATGCTATGCCTGCAAGCTGGTCATACACCGTCTACTACCTCTTCTACCCGTGTCGTCTCCAAGCCTGTCGCTCGTCGTCTCGTCCATGACCCCGGCGGTACATCCTCTTCCCTTGACCTTTCCAACACGGACCTCAACATCATACTCGCTCGCGAACGCCACTTGCCGCACCAACACTACAATGATATTGTCTGTAGATTAGGTTGCTGAGCAGAAGCCGACAATCTCGTTCGTCCATGCCTTTTGGGGTATTGCGAGAACAACATTTGATGAGGAAAGAATTCGTTGTTGAGAGAGGTGGGACATTGGACACTGCAGCTTACCCGATCGTGGAGCGTGGATATTGACGAGAACGAAGAACGACACTTGCGGGCCGCTACAAGTGGAGAATCCACGCCGAGAATATAAACATAGACCAGGGCTTCACTGAGCCGAGGTGAACGATGAAAACAGTAGAAAGGGAAGTAATGGCGTGGTGGGCAATGGTGCGTATCTCGTAGGCGCCGATGGAGAATGGGAGGGGAATCAGAAGGCCTTGCAGTACGGCGAGAGCAAGGAGCTGGGGATAATGAGGGGTTACCCATAGGAGGGCATACTCAAGGAAATAGAAAGATATACTTGAACATAAGTACTGTCACATCCTGCGGAGAGCGTCGCCATCTCTATAGGAATACACACACCGCGACCAAAAGAGCCTCTGATCACAGCTTCACTCTCTCAAGTGGAAGAGGTCGACCGAAGGCTGCAAAAGTGGACATATTCGCGGACAGCATTCACGCGACATCATTCCTCATTGGAGATAGCGGCCAAGGGAGTGCACTTTCAACAAAGGCCTAATTCTCGGGCCACGGTATGTCCTCACGTAATGTACGATTCAGGTGCTGGAAACGACGATAGAGATATTCCTTGCGACGCCCTCTTAATTGCATTAGATAACTAGCTAATTGAAGTATCTCCCAGGTATCCAGGCAATTTCCAATTTACTATTGTATCAAGCGTCCGATTATCGATTTCTTCCCCCCCCGCTTCGCCAGTCTCAATCAGATCGTCGGATATGCGCTAAAGTAAGCAAAGTTCAATACAGCCTCCACGCCAAGCTCCACTGGTTTAGGCTAGGACTCGACATGCTCGATCACCTTCACATATATGATGGCCAAGATTTTCCTGCCAACACTTTTCCATCCGGAGAGATGCCTTTCAATCCAGCGCTTTCGATGCTTCTCTACCGAGTGCAAACGTGTGCAGAAGAAGACATCGACCTTCAGGATCCGTTCTTGTGAATGGCACACCTTGGCCTCCGTATCAAATTTGTCGTCACATTGACGATAGCACGGAGCTGTTCCATATCTCTCGGCTCGGATCCTGACGTTGTTCCAGAACGAGCTACGTCTAATCAGACTCGAGATAATCTCTTGGGCGAGTCAACAACATAATCAGGCCATGAGCCCTGCAATCTACCACTGAGGAGTCAGCCCGAGGAGGTAAGACACGAGCACCGCAGCCGCAATTCAATCCAGAGGCTCTTTTATAAGCATAACGTTTGAGAGAGAGTCCACGGCAACGCAGACAGCCACTTTTTGATTGTGGGCCCCTAATCGCTTTGGTCAGCCCTTCAGCTGTTACGATCGAGTCACTCTTGATTCCGAACTTCTTCAGACCGAATACTTTAAGCGGACTCGCATTCTGACAGCCTCTATTGCCTGACCGCTGTCCAGTAAAGAATCCGCATACTCGGTTCCGCCCATGCATGTCCCATATTCTCGGTGATCTCCTCCTCCTCCCTCAAACCCCCCTCAACCCCCCACCTAGTCTCCGTCTCCTCGCCCACCTCCTTCCAAAACTCCCGCATGCTCTCCACGTTATGCCAATAACTCGATCCTCCTTCCATCGGCATGCTACGGCTCCCCGCCGTCAAACTGCCCAGCTGCCGCCCCAACACCACCGCGCCAGGTATCTGCCTGGTGAACGCCACCAGCCGCTTCGCCACGGCTTTCATGTCGGCCCAGTCCCACAGATGCAGGAACGAAGACGCAAACACGACATCCATCTCGCCCACCAGCGTGTCCAGACCGCCACTTCCCTTGCTGCCGGGCTCAGCGAGCACGTCGCCGGCAAGAAGCGTGGCCTGGAATAGGTCCCGGTCGCGGAAGAGATCGTACCCGAACTCGATGAAGCGCGGCTCGAGATCGAAACCGTAGAGCTGCGTGGACGGGATCCCCTCGCGGACGAGGTGGCGCAGCTCCTGGGCGAAGCAGCATCCGGCATCCAGGAGTGTCGCCCCGCCCCGGAGGCGAGCCAGGACGGTGGGGTAAGAAGGGTGGTGGGTTAACCTAGTGTTTAGGAAGCGTAGTTGGCCAATGCAGGGATAGGCATAGACAGCGAAGGCTTTGGAGCGCTGTGAGAGAGAAGCCGTTGCCTTAGCGATTGGGGTGAAGAGCTTCGAGGAAGGGGAAAGGCATGATTTTAGGTACGAAGATTTTGTCACATACCACGTTCAGAACATGAGGTACGACCTCGTTGGGGTGGATCTTGCTATATTGCTCGAGGAGTTCGCGAGCTTCGAGAGGGATACCGGTCACATCCTCGGTGTACCAAGCTTGATGCCCACTATCTGGCTGATGAGCCGTGCTGTTGGCCATGACAAACGACCGCAGCAGCTCTTCGGGACGTCTGATTTTTGAAAGACGGTTGTGGCAATTTAGTTGCTTGTGTGAGAGATCTGTAACGGTGAGTTGGGTACTACCAGATATTTGACCGTCGCCAATCCGCGAATCTAATCCAACCGGGTACAGCATAGGATGGGTGAGATCTCGTGTGCTTACTGTAAGCTGACTGCAGGTTCATAAGGTGCACCACTTTACGCGACCATCCTCCATGCCACTTGCGATCCTAACAGGGCTACCACGTACACCCTGTCCTCTATTTGACCGGACTGTTCCGTACACGGTGGGCTCTACCGCCCACATGCTGTCTTCCCTTGATTGCGTTGGAGCATGCCCCAATGTTTGGTGGCCATGACTCGAGTCCCGTGATTGTCGGCTTCAAGATGGATGAGGCCGAACACCCAGCTGTACGGCACCCTTGGAAAATAGCAGTTTCATTTTGCTGATCAAAGTATATCTGCAGATTACCGAGCAGGACGCTGAATCAGGGTCCCCGATGCGTTTCCGTACAGCATATTAATTACCCCAGCTTAGTAACTCTAGGCTGAGATACACCCCTAGCCTCCACTGCAACCGAAGTTCGAAGTCCTGAAAGTCGCTGGCCCCTCACGGTGCCTCCCGTCGTTGACAGAGCAGGCTTCTTGCAGTAGTGACCACAAGGGCAGGGTTCGAACTTATTTACGGCTGTGGAGATCGCCAGACAAACGGATGGCCCCCACAATGCCGACCATGCCGACCAAGCTTTCCAGACGCTTGGGGTGGTAGAAGAGGAGCATCGACTTGTTGGTATGCCAGTAAGTCAACGAGGAGGCACGGCATTGCGAAGGGGAAATCTCGACACCACTTCTCCATCGCAGGATGGAACGTCGTCTTCTTGGTGTTTGGCAGCGCAGACTGCTTATTAAACAGGTTCAAGTCAACTCGCCCAGGACGCCCCTCATTCACGGCAGTAAGTCAGGTGGATGAGCGATGTAACTTTTCCGGCGATTGGATCTGCACTCGCACAAATGTAGCACCAAAGAGGGGCGTCAAAATAGAAGTTCCGCCCTCGTAAGCATTCATTATCAGGTAGCGAGATGTCTACTGGTGTGTGTCTTACGACCTCGATGATAGGCCTGGAGAGTTGTTACAACCTTTACAAGAGACCGTAAGTAAGTTAGCTCCCGATCCTGCAACAACGCGATGCTCTTTCGAGTCCTCCTTCCCTTTACCCATTACACCTGTCGGCGGCGAAATTGTTCCATCTGAGTTCTTACACCCTTCCCCATTGCTTCTGCACACCACCCAGCTAGAAAATCTGCCTTGCGTCCAGCCTGGCTCGTTGATCAGTATCATCATGGACCCCCCTTGATGTTGGACCCCCATCGGCCTTTTGCTCCTTTGTACGTCCGCACCTGAACCTTCGACAACCCAAACTCTAGATCTCACCACCACTCAGGCAGCCGCCGTCCAGTGAACCGTGATTCTGTTTCCCATAGCCAACATTCAGCACCAAATCTGGCCTCCTCCCTCAGCTTTTCACCTCGCAAAGTTTAACCCCCCACCCACGGCCTCGATGAGGCATAAAGAGCTCAAAGGCGATCGCCTCTAGCCACTGTCAGTCACACCATTATTACACGTTCACCAGTGCCCACTCGAGCATCTTCGACTATCTTGATCAATAGTACATTGTTTGGCAGTGACGCAATGAAGGACTTGGTGGACATGCAACACGGAAGCTCCGTGAGTGCTTCTTATCTTATGCTCCCTGTATCAATCAGCCGCGAGGGGAGGGCGAGTCGAGCTCGATGAGCGCTGTAGCCTAGCTGAAGCCCTTGGCGCCGAACAAGCAGAGATCGAATCTCTGGATTATTTTCGTTCGTTGTTCGACAAGATCGTGAAGTAGACGAACCATGGGAAGATGCTCTACGTACACTATAGGCGATGAGGCAGTCCCAGTGCAGCACTCGATGTACCCACTTTGTGCAATATAGGATCCTGAAGTCGGTATTCGCTCGCCAGAGACACACAGATGAAGTCCGATGTAGCAACAGCAAGGTACTACATGTGTTGCATTCTTTGTGCACTCGTCGAATATGGCTTCTGTCTCTAGCCCCATTGTTGGCAAATCCAGTTGTAGCGCGGGCGTGGAAGACTCTCTGTTGCCACAGGCACACTTCGAGTGGACATAATCGCTCTAGGAGAGGTTCACCCTCGTTCACGCCATTAGTATCGTTGCAATTGGAAGATCTCCCATCGATTGGAAGCATGAACGACAGTATGATGCTGATTATATAGTAATGGGTGTACGGATGCGCCAGGCACCCAAGATTTCTCAACATCACCGCCTCTGCTCAAGCAAATGACAACGTAAAGGAATGGCTAGGTGTTCCAGCCACCAACAACTTGAAGGTGCTGTTACATCGGTCGCTCATAATCCGGGTACCTGGACGAGCTTCCAGTTCGATCGGAGGCAACAAGCAGCCAAAGCCGGATAGTACAGTTAGGCAACCAATAATCTAAGGATTGTGCAATGGGTTGTTCCCGTCCTTGACACCCAGGGTTGTAAGAACTTTTGTGCAAGACGGGTCGATCTTAGCAGAGCCTGGTTGACTACCGCAAGCGGGCTGATGATCCGGTTCCTGGCCTGCGAATTGTCCGTAAGTGAATATAGTCGAGCCCGCCGGATATTTGCCGCTTTCGTGGGTTCTCTTGTCCGCAGCTAATGTCGATTCATACAGCCACAATGCGGCGTCTTCCACGTGTCTCTTGTCGTGTTTTCGACCAGCAACTGCCTTTGCCCAATCCGGTGCCTGGCCAGTGGGCGGCTTGTTTCGTGGATAAGACGATACGAATATACCTTCGTGGGGGACGTATAATGCCGAGATAAGCAAGGCGTCATGCGTAGGGTTCGAAGCTATGTAGCTCCTGTAATAGGTATTGGAATCGGTCTTAGCCTGCTCGATTCCTTGCTTTTGATCCGCCCACGAGGAATGTGAGTTTTTCTTTTTGATTACAGTCCAGGCACCGCTGTCGCCATTGAATTTCATGCCTTGAGGAGGAACTCGTTTCTCGAGTCCATGATCGGTGTTTAAGGGGTCCCCATGCGGTGCGGACGCTACAAATTGACCGATGGCTAAGACGCACGCTAGCTCCGGCAGCAGATTTCGGAGATTGAACAACATTATAAAGATCGGTCGGACTGAGATGGTACTTGTGGAGAGATATTGTATGCTTGTGTGGTATGCTCTTCGAGTAAAACTGAGGCTCAAAGACGGTAATTTTGGAGATCGACCTACCACCTGGGAGAGGATATGAATGGTACTAGAGAATTAGAGGAAGATGTAGAATAATTCTATATACCAGATATAGTTTGAAGGGCTTATGGACTGACATATTTCCTGCTGGGTGGTGGCTGAATATATAGAGGTTCCGCGAGGCAGTGCTCACCGGTAGACTGTGTCAACGCTCTTGGGTCACCGGAGCTCCTAGCGTTTCCGAAGGAGCCAGTGAACCTACGTAGCACATAATTGAATGGCGTCGAGACAAAAAGCCCTGCGGCGCAACTCCAGGGATTGGACCAGATCTCAGGTGACAGGAAGGTGGGGAACAGGTTTCACCAAAGTAAGCTAATGCAACTCGCTTCTTCCAAGAATGGAATCGGTGCATGAGAAGTAGGCCGGCGGAAGACAAGGTCGCGATTATTAGAAGCCAGCATGATTCGTCTCACGTCTCTCTGCCTCCTAGTAAACTCTGCAGTTTTCCTAAAGCCAATGGAAAGACGCCGCCACCGGGCAAAATTCGTTCACGTACCCGGGGTTCAAATGCTATCGGCCGGTATTGGGAAACATTTTCTGACGCAACAATCCCCGAATACTTACCATGGAATGGCAGGTGAAACCTAGATGAGTTCCAACAGTATGGCGTAGCTAAGCGGACACCTATTCCAGGTCTCGCCGGGGCGCCTGTTGGATTACTACGCCACTCAGTGTCGGTGGATGGGATAAGTCGCAGTCGAAACGTGATTCTTGAACCCCATCCTCATCCTCCTGACCTTTTGAAGTTCCCATTATCAAGACCTTCTGCCTAGCTGGAACCTAGTCCAAATCAATTGATGAGCGTTTCACGTCCGTTTGGAAAGAGTAATCGAGCAGAGGTCATGCCACGAATAGACCACACTTCTAATAAGGCGAGGCATATTCCTCGATAAGAACCCAAGGTGACACATCGCCCTCCTACACATAGATTCAGAATTTTGTAAAAGTCAAACATCGATGACGGCACGACAGCCTGCTTGGCCTCTCGCTATTGCAGGTATGTACCTGAGACAAGAGGATTAGAAACGAGGCAACGCAATTGAGCCATGGTGCTATTGTGGCACAGGTGGAAAGCGCGCGTTGGTGCTATAACATCTTGGCAGCGAGCCTTTCCCGACTAAGGCAGCGTAGCGAGGCTACTCCTTCTCACCTAGTAATGCAACCGCTAATGGTTTAGGTGCATAATCTTAGGGTTAAGATCCATAAACCTGAATTTTGCACTAAATTCACTAGCGGTTGCATTACCAGGTGGGTTGCATTACTAGGTGAGAAGGAGTATGGTCTGTCGAACGTTATTGCTAATGCCAAGCTTAGATTGACGCTAGCGGGCATCTTTTATCCGTCGTGTCAGCCAGCTTGAGCTTGCGTTCAAGCGTGTAATTCCGAAGTACGATGGAAGTGTTCGAGGTACATGAGGGTCACGAACTTAGAATTTAGATGGACAGTCGGGCTGTCAGCTCGCAACAAGTGAGCTAACCGCGGGCGCGGCTCATTCTATCCTGTTTCAGTCTAGTTTCGCTCCTGTGCTGTTCCTTTTCAGAGTTTGGTTGCGCCTTGTTGGATCAGGACTCAGGAGCTGACAGGTGGCTTTTTGTTTTGGAGGGGGAATGGATGGTCAACTTTATCTCGCGACCTCATCATGCCGAACTCTTCGTACTTGCACATCCGGCAGTAATCCTGCAATACGCCCAGACGTCTGAAGCGCATAGTACACTTTGATGGTCCTTGTTCATTGCTACTGTCAACACAGCATCTCAATTCCACGCTCACCGGATCTCTTGGGTGATCTGGACATTCTCCAGCTTCTACCACGTCTCAGCTATCTCAGCTATCTCAAATCTCAGAGCACATCCTGAAATATGCCCAAAATTGTCTGCCGGATTCGTCGACGAAGGGGCTTACCTCTCGGCCTGTCCGTCTATCCCGCGCCCGGCTTTCTCGACTTGCCATCCGAGCTTCGAATCAAGATTTACGGTCATCTTCTCGTGGCATCTGAGCCGATTACAATCTGTTCACGCACATCAGGAGAAGAAGTCTCGGATGATCGCGGAACCGTGTCGCTGAGGTCCTTGAGCACAGCGAAGATCGATACCACTGTCCTTAATTGTTTGAACTTAGGCCTTTTAGATTGCAATCGACAAATATCATATGAGGCCGCTGCCACTTTATACAGGTCGAACACGTTCAAAGTTGCAGGAGAAAGCACCTGGGATCCTCTTTACGCATTCCTTCAGATGATTGGTGAGAACAACAGGCACAGTTTGCGAAGCCTGGAGTTGGATATCCCTATGCCGAAGAGGTTGTGGCAATATTCTGACGGGACGTGCACTACTCTAGATCGATGGTGTATCCGCAAAGTGGTAGTTCGACCGGAACACCTGCAGAACTCCTCATCCTTGTTCAAGGAAGGTTTGGTGGACGACTTCGATCCAGCCATAGGAGCTTGCCTTCGAATTCTTGGCAGCAACAGACCATCGTTGACTCTCAGGCTGAATCTAGAGAGACACTATTTGCCTGGACTGGAGGTGCTTCGCGACGAGGAAGTGCCTGGCGATGAGGACTTTCGCTACGGTTTAGAGTTGCCAATCATGATGGAAAAATACACAAGCGAATTGACTTCGAGTGGCAGCGCTGAAAGTCTGGTGGACGTGCTATGGCACGGAGAGTGCGAACGTGAAGATTTCCTAGGACAGCAGCAGCGACTACTGGAGAGCGGATGGATCATAGTAGAAGTGAAAGAGAGTTCCTACCCTGTGGATCGTGGTGACTTTACCAAGCTTAGCCTGCTTTTCACCCTACGTTGGAAGTCGTCGTGAAAGGGCTTCAATTTTCGCTCTTTACGACGCTAGATATCGTGTTTGGGAGACTCTGAGCGACCATGCAAGCTGTATGGCTACATGGAGTGAGCTGAACGCCTCATTAGCTGGCGAAAAACATTCACCATTCTCATATTTGCTAAATGGGCTTGATTTTACTTGTTCGTCGTGTATCTTAAGTACTTGATCGTGTCCTGTGCTTCAGTATCGTGGCACCGTCTATCTCCGATACTGGTCGGGTTTCTAATTCCTTTTGTTGATGCCTAGTAAGCAGCATTCTGCGCTGGTTGCCAGTCTGATGCATCGCTTCGAGTCTCATGAAGAGACGCAAAACATGCGATCACACGACTTCAATTCACGGGCTGCGGAAGCGAAGGCGTCAATATGCATACATGAGTCGTCCAAAGCGCCGCGGATAAACTTTTGTCTAACGCGCGATACCAAGGGTGCCAGGATTGTATGCTGAAGAAGCAAATAATACACCTCCAACAATTAGAATTTGTTGCTACTGCTCTTGCTCCTGTCTCTTCTAATCCGCTCATTCCAACCTCATCTTTACCAACCACCCTCCGTACCCGCGCCTTTGTTTATGACTGCCGGGAAAGGAGCTCGATAGGTGGTCTTGATTGAATTTCCTTCTTGGGACACGTGGAGCTGTTACCGGATCTATAGATTGCGCCAGTCCTGTAGGCCAGTTGCGCTGAGTGAGAGTCCCCTAATCCGACACTCCGTACAAGCGATCTTGCCTCTACTCGAGTAGGCGATAGTCCATACCAAGCTTTAGGGAGGTTGCGCAGCTCCAATTGTAACAGTGATACAATTGATTTTGCGAGGGCTAGCTGTATCGTACTTTACATTAAGCGTCGAGGTGTTTTCCCTTCGTGTCAAGTCGATCGAATTGGGCAATTCGGGAAGCTTCGCTCGTACCCGAAATTCTAAACATCAAAACTTCACAATTTATTGTTCTTCTTTGCACTTCTTGTACACGCAATGCGCTATCACAAAAGTTGCTAAGATAATTGCATTGTTTATAAAACTCGTTCTACGCTTTCTATTGATGTTAAAATTATTAAAATCGAATCGCTTTTAATAATGATAAAGTAGAAAAAACAATTAAGTTAATCGTTTTGAGCGTCAATTGAATCACTTCTAATTGTATTATTGTTTCAAATTTTGTAACAATAATACAATTGACAAATTGCCTCTTTGGGTATGTCGTATTCTTGCTTTTCAACTACAACTTAATCTAGTAATTCGTCAATTGTATCATTGTTACAATTGAAGTTGCGCAATCTTCCTTTTGTGACTTCGACAATAACTTTCCCTAGATCTTAAAAAGACTATTAGCGTTGTTAGAACGATTGCGACACATTAGTTTTATTTCTAGATTCTTATCCTCAACTTTTGTCAAGATCGCTTCGGATTCATTTTATTAACTTTCGCATTTCTTGATTTAATGTACAAAAAATCTCGAATATAAAACTAGACACTTGAAGGTTTATAAAATTGTTGTGCTAGTAAAATTTAATCAAGAATTAAATTTGTTATAGCTATTGCAAGTTTTAATGTAATTCGAACGATTATTCTTCTACCAATGCGATTAAGAACGCAAAAACTACGCATTACAATAACTTAATCAAAATACTCTCGAATTTTACAAATTTACATAGACTTGAAGCGCAAAGCTTGATCTATCTAACTTCGAAGTTTGATAATAGAATATCAAGAAATACGAAAGTTGATAAAATGAATTCGGAACGATCTTGACAAAAGTTGGGAATAAGAATCTAGAAATAAAACCAAGATGTCGCAATTGTTCTAACAACGCTAATAGCGTATAACGCTTTCGTGGAGTTGCCTTGCTACTTCTAGCTCGATTAAGACAACAATAATCTCGTAAAACATTAATCGAACTATGTCGCTACGCGTAATGTTTTACATTGGCGTTAGAAATGTGTTACGAGCTTATCTAAGCTATACTAGTGATTTAGATTCTATACGCTACGAACGCATTTGTTATTATGTTCGACGTACTTAAGAAGCGAACATTTTAAACATAATGTTTAACATGTTCGATAAGCGAACATTGCAAACAATTATGTTCGCTATGTTTAACGAACAAGTAAGACGAACAATCTATATTTTCTTAATATATAAAAATTAGAAATGCAACTTTCTTATAAATTGTATTCAATTTATCTTAAATTTTTACTTATTGTTACTTTAGTTTATTAAATCACTTATAAAAATTTATTAAATATAAGATTGTTTATAGTTGTAAACTCTTGTTATTAAGTGATTGCTTACATTGTTTAAAGACGTCTACAAATTTCTTTAATAGCATAACTTTCTTTAATATTTTTTACGAAAGTATTAGCGTAACACTTTAAACACTTTAAGAATGTTTATATTAAATTAACGCGTCTTTACTTTAAGCACTAGCTCAACAACATTACGTTAACTCTTTATTAATAAAGATAACAAAATAAGAATTAATAAGCTTAACGTCTATTATAAAAATTAAATTAATTTGAAGAATTAATTTATGCAAGTAAATATTTATTTTATCTTTTATCTTGTTTTAGCGAACAAGAAGACAATTTTCGCATTTACATTTCTTAAAGAAAGAGTTTAACATTAACTTAAGTCGAATTTACGCAAATATTTAAAAAATTATAACGAAAATTCTTGTGCGATGTTCACGAACTTCAACAACTTTAAGAAAGAGCTTCGAAGAATCTTTAAAACATTTAACGAAAAACAAATTGCAAAAAGAATAATTTAACATTTAATTTAACGAATTTTTGCAATAGATTACGTAGCAAGATTCTAAAAGTATGTTAATTTTATCAAATAAAACGATGTCGTATTTATGACAATGTTTCGACAAGATTTTAAGAATAATTTTAAGAACGAAATTATGCGCAATAGCAAATTTATTAGCGACATGTTTGATTTTATTGAAGTAATTATTGATTTTAACGACAAATTATATAAAAGAACTATAAAAAAGCGATATAATTAATTTCATAAAAGAGCAAAATTTTTCTTTGAATTAACGATCGAATATTATTAGAAAGAATTTCGTTTTAATTAGAAGTATAATAACTTAGACTATCGTAAGTTTGCATTTATGAAATTAAATTCTATTTAACGACGCAAAGAGAAAAACTTTAAAGAGAAACAAAATAACAAATCTTAAAAAACGTGCTATATATATAACAAATCGAATCACTTCGCAAGAGATTGTCAATTATGAAACTTAATAAATCGTCGACAAATTAATGTTATATTAAGAGAGATACTTAATAGTTAAAACGATATTAAGAAGCAAATTAACATAAAGACGAACACTTTCAAAATTAAATTAGACGACGATTATTATTTGATAAAGAATCTAAATTAATTATAGAAAGTTCTAGATAAAACATCATTAGACAAGGCACTCGCATCTACGCAAGAAGTTAATTGAGCACTTTAAAAAACTATTAAGTTTTACAACTTAATTATCGACTCGAATGAAAAATACAATTAAAAGAACTTTTACGAATGCATAGAAGACATTACGAATTATTTTAAGACTTTAATTAGCTTATCGAAGATCGTAAACAAATGCGAGAAGAAACTAAAAAGCAATGTTATTACAAAAAAGAACATATTTAATATTATTATAAAACAATTAAATCTTACAATATACGCAAGTCTTAATTGAACAACTTGCTATAACGACTTATGCTAAACTTATCTAAAAGAAAAGAACGAAGTTAACTAGTTTTTTAAAAAGTTAAATTTAGCAATTTAGCAACAAAAGAACTTAACGTAAATAGACGTTTGAAGCAAAAATTATAGCACAAAAGCAAAGAAAAGTTCCATTTTTTTAATAAAGAGCATATTAAAGAAATGCAATATATTAGATTAACAACAACAACTAAACTTAACAACGTATATACAATGTTTTATTATATTAATTGAAATTAACGATTATTAATTCATAGCAATGATTAATTTTGATGTGACAAATAATTTTATAACTAAAGCTTTTATGAAGAGAGAAAAATACTCTACTTAAAAGAAGTTTAACGCTTATAATCTAATGATTGTAAATGGAAATTCATTACTCGCAAGAAATGAAAAAATAAACAAAGAAACGAAATTACTATCGATAGTTATTTAATAACATTATAAGAAACTAATCTTTAATATAATAAGAATAATTACTTATGATATTGTTCTAGAAATGTCTTAATTGAAGCAACACAACTTAGAAGTTAACTAAAATACACAAGTACTCAAATTTGCGCGATGTGATTACGCAATCCACATTTAATCTACGCATTAATAACGTTTAATAATAAATAAAAGATTAAGTCGAAATTCGATCGCAAGTAGCGAATTTGCATTTTTGCAAAAAAACAATTTAATAAAGAAAAATTTAATAAAGTTTAATTTAACAAGCATTAACAAAGATTAATCAAATTACAAAGTTAAAGTAAATGAAGAAAATTGCGAATTTTCTAAGAGCTCTAAACTATTTAATATAGCGAAGAAATCGCTAAAGTACGTATTACGAATATACAACAATTAAGAGCATCTATTTTAAAAAGAGAAAACAATTAAGATTTTATTTAAACATTAATCGTAGAATTACAAGATTAAACTTGAATTAAACAAGCAATTTACGTTTAAATTTATATATGCTTTATTTAAAAAAAAGCTAAAAACACTTCGCAAATATCTAATAAAAAACGAAAAAAAAAGAATTTATTAAAAAATCTTAATTATAATCAAAATACTTAATTCTCTTTGTATTTAAAAAGAACGAAATTCTTCACTTATGTGTTAATTATTAAAAGCTAAACAATATTACGATAAAAAATTAATATTTACTACTTAATATCAACGAGCTTTAAAATCAATTGTTCGAAGCAAAATATTTTATTAAATTAAACTTACAAGAAACGTACAACTAAATTAGAATAAAGATAAAAGAGAAATAAAAGATAACTTTTCGTATACGATATAAATTATACAAATATACGATAATGTCATTTGAGCTTACGAACGTCTTAACAACGTGTTAAAAAATAATTAATAATGTATTACGACAATATTTAAATCGATTTGTTATAGCATACTTGAACGACATTATAATTTACTCAAATATTTTAAAGAAGTATGTGAATTATGTTTTCAAAGTATTAAAATGTTTAAATATAAGAAATCTACATTTTAAATTAAAGAAATGCGAGTTTTATTAAAAAGAAGTTGATTTTCTTGAATTTGTCGTTGAACAACATAAAGTACGCATAAATCTCGAAAAACTACGAACAATTAAAGAATAAAAATCATTTATTAACGTTAAAAAAGTTTAATTCTTTTTAAATTTTATAAATTACAATAAGAAATTTATTAAAAACGACTTTATTAATGCAATATTATTAATGAATTTTACGAAAAAGAAGACATCATAAATATAAGAATTAACAAAAGAGAAATTATTTTAAAATCTTAAGTTAAAATGCTTAAAGAAATTAGTATTAAAGATGTACGATCTACGATTGTTAAACAAAATTAAAATTAACGCATTAAATTTAATTATCGATGTATGCTTCAATTAAGAACATGAAGACATGTAACACTTAATAACATATCTCTTGAAAAAACTCTTATTAATTAAACAAAATTATAATATTTATAACAAGAAGCTATTTGCTATTGTAACATCTTTAGAGTTATAAAGAGTATACATCGAAGAATCACTAGAACTTACGATTCTCATAAATTATAAAAATCTTTTGCATTTTACTATTATTAAATAGCTTAATTAAAGACAAATGCGATAATTAGAGCAACTTGAACAATATAAGTTTAGAATACAATATACATTAAAAAAAGATAATGATAAAGCAAACGTACTTAACAAAGAAAGTAATTATATAAAAACGAAGAAATCGTTTAATTATAATATACTTAAGATCAATAAAGACGAATCACTATTAACAAACAAATACGAGCTAAATATTACTCTACGAATACTTAAAGATAATAAGAAAGAATTTTTAATAAAAAAAGAAAAACTTCAAATATCTATCGACAAAATCAACGAATGTATAAAGAAATATCATAATAAATTATTGCAAAAACACTTAAAAGTGAATCAAAATTCTTTAGTTTTTACGTTAGCATTATTAGTTTTTTTAGATAATACAAATTGTCGAGACATACATTAAACGATGTCTTAATTGTTAGCAAAACAAATCTAATACATATGCGAGTTATGACGAAATTCATTATTAGAAATTATTTAAATCGTTATAAAATAAAGTTACGATAAACTTTATTATTAAGTTGCTTAAATTAACAAATTTAACAATTAAAGACAAATATAATTCAATACTAGTAATAATTGACAAACTTATTAAGTACTTATATATTATCGCATGCAAAGAGAAATTTATAGTAAAACAACTAAAATACATTGTATTAAATTAACTTATACAATATTATAATATACTTAAAGAATTAATTAGTGACAAAGACAAACTCTTCACGTTTAACTATTGAAAAATGTTTCTATTAATATTAGAAACAAGACTTAAAATGTTTATTGTTTATTATTTAATTACGAATAATTAAATAAAGCGAACAAATTAGAGTTTAAAGCAATATCTAAGACATTAAATTAACAATATTTATAGCAATTAAGTATTACTTTTATTTATGACACAATTAACATTAAATGCAAATATTTCGAACATTATTAAGATAACTTTATTCTTCGTTAATTATAATAAGAAGCTTAATCTCTTTAAGAAAAAACAAAAGCATTTATTAACTTAATTAGTCATTAAAAGAAAAAGATAAATAAAACGCTTTTTGCTAAATTTATTACAAAGACTTTTAAGTTGTTGTTCGATATATCGTTCGAGCAATTTTAACTTTTAATTAAGTGAAACTAGACTATCGTTTTTTTGTCTAGCTTTAATAAAACTTTCTTAAAAGATTCTAACAACGATTAAGATTTTTCTTTGATTTTTATATATTTTTCAATGTAGAATATTCTTTTTATTTGATAAGATATTTTTGATTTTTTTGTTCTAAAATTTTTTCAACTTTATATTGTTTTTTCTCTTGTAAATGAAAATAAAATTTGTTCTATAAAGACGTAATTGAATTCGTTAATTTTAACAATAAAATATAAAATACTAAAAATACTTTAACGTCTTTAAACAAGTTAAGTTTATAATTGATTAATCTTTTTGCTTTCTTAACGAGAAATAATTCGACTTTAACATAATTTAATTTTTTGCTTAATTTTTTTGTCTTAAGATTTTTGATAAAAAAGTATATTTTATTTTTTTTCTTTAGTTAAGATGTCGAGATCGTCGATGTTCTTTCACTTCGTTACAATCATTTCTTTCTTTTTATTTTTTAGGAAATTTAGTTGTCTTTTTAAACGACTTAGCTTAGCACGCGCTTCGCGCATTTCTTTCTTTAAGCGTAATCTTTTCTCGTAAATTCATTTTATCGAAGTAGACGAGATTGTCAAATTACAACCACGACTCGATCGCACACATTTTACACACTTTTCGAAACTATTATTTACACAACATTCTTGAAGACATGATGGAAAGACATTGGGTTTTTGGAACGAAAACTCTAAAGAAGAAGAATAATGTTACGAGTTTATTCAAGCTATACTAATGGTTTAGATTCTATACGTTATGAGCGCATTTGTTATTATGTTCGACGTACTTAAGAAACGAACATCTCGAACATAATGTTTAACATGTTCGATAAACGAACATTGCGAACAATTATGTTCGCTATTTTTAACGAATAAGCAAGACGAACAATCTATATTTTCTTAATATATAGAAATTAGAAACGCGACTTTCTTATAAATCGTGTTTAACTTATCTTAAGTCTTTACTTATTGTTACTTTGATTCATTGAATCACTTGTGAAAATTTATTGAACATAAAATTGTTTATAGTTGCAAATCCTTATTATTAAGTGATTGCTTGCATTGCTTGAAGACGTCTACAAATCTCTTTAATAGCATAACTTTCTCTAATATCTTTTACGAAAGTATTAGCGTAATAGAATGTAAGAACTGCTTTATTTCCTCTTGTTTCTTTCTTCTTAATATCAAACATTCTTGCGACTATTTAATCTTTATTTGTCTTTTAAGCACTTTATATACTTGTATCGTTCTTAACAAAAATATGTTTATAGACAAAGAATGAAGCTTTGCAGCAATCGCTTCGAGAGTTTCGTACATTTTTAATAAAGATCTATAGACTAATCGCGTCGATTTGGGAAATCGAGTTTAATTCAAGAAATCGAATTGAATCTTAACGATTTAATTCGAATCGAATCGAAAGTCTTAGCGATTTAATTTCTAAAGTTGAAATTAACAATTCGATTCAATTTCAAAAGTTAAATCGAGAATCGAATCGAAAAATCGAATCGAATTGCCAAGACTACTATTTTTAGTCAATTTAATTATTTTTAGTAATAATTTAATTATTTTTAGTAATAATTAATTAATAATTTAATAGAAATAATTAATCTATTTAAATTAATTAATAAATATATTAGAAATTTCTTTTTATAAATGCATTACTACTAAGCATTATCTAGTAATTAATAAAAAATCTAAATTTAAACTTAATTTATATTATTTTTAGTATTCTTGACATTCTTGGCGATTCGATTCGATTTTAATCTTTGAATCGAAAATCGACTTAATTTGATTTAATTTGATTTCAAAATAGTTGAAATCGAATCGATTTTCAATTCGATTTCTAAAGTTAAATCGTCGATTCAATTCGATTTCAAAGTTGAGATCAAATATCGAATCGACAATTAGTCTAGAGACTTGTAAGATAGACGAGCTAGTACTAAGAATGCGAAGATTAAAAGATGTAATTAAATCGATCACATACTATTTAATATGTGTTTAACTTGTCTTTCTTAAAGTAATTGTTAAGTCGAATTTCAACTCGATCGAATTGACTCGCCCAACCCTAACCCTAAGGCCGGGCAAAAGTTCTAGTTCAACTAGGTAGATCGAACGCATGAAGCGCGTCGAACGCTTAACTCGTCACGTGATGTCACGTGACGCGCTAATCATATGCGATTAACGTGAATCTTGCGCTAGCTTAATCGAGCTAGCGCATAGATAAGATAAGATAAGATAAGCAAATGCTAATGCAACGAAGTTAGCTTAAGTTCTTAGCATTGACTCGACGAAACTAGGGTCGAGTTCGCGCCTTAACTTTGACTCAACTCTACGAGATTCAAGAGAATGAATCAAGTTAAGAAAAAAGTGTTCGACTCGACCTAACAATCACACTAGTTTTTCTTTTTCTTTCTTATTGCTTTGCGCTTTTGCGTTGCTTTTCTTTGCTCTTGTAGCTTTTTTACTTACGTAATCTTTTATGTCTTAAGATTGCTATTTCGTCGCTAATATTATCTTTGACGCTTTTGTTTTTGCGACAATTTGTTTTAAAATTTTAAAGTATTTGTGTAGACTTCGTAGCAATTCTTGTTGCAATCGATATTGCTTAAACGCATATTTATATATTTTTATTATATATCTTTTATTATAGCATCTAGCAAGCAATAGCAAAAATCTACAAGACAAACAAACTAGTATTCAGAATATAAAAATTAAGAAATGTAATTAAATAGATTGCGCAACTTTATTTAATATAATTATTTAATTAATTTGCGAGAGCTAATGAAATCTAGAATTGCTAGCTCGTTCGCGTTATATTAGATTAAGTAATATGAATCGCAATCTAGTAATTACTGTATTTGATCAATTTTTGTCTTCTCTTATCATTAATGTGCATTCTTAATCTCTTTTACTCTATTTAACATATCTTAATTGATTCAATTAATTTAATTGATCGACGACGATTAGAACTTACGTATAGCTATCGTTCTTGCTCTTGTTATTGTCGTAATTTTGAGTTAACATCTTGTCGACAATTCTCGAAATTTATACATTAAATTAATAAAATATAAAAGATTTAAATTCGATTTAAATCGAATTTTTTCTAAACGTCTTCGTCGTATAATGCGATTTAATAAGAAGAAAATTCGATTGTTTGTTAATTACTTTGTTATTGATATTATCGAATAAAGTAATTGTGTCAAATTATTTTTTGAACTCGCTCTTTGTTGTTTTCTATATAAATTATTCTAGTCTTATTAGCTATTTAAATTGATAAAACAATTTAATTATTTCTTCTTTTATTTTTCTTGCGTTCTTAACAATTTTCTTAAACATCTCGAAATTCGATACAACAATATGCTTCGATAGTATTCAACGCTTATTTATACATGCATCAAAAGATACGTTAAAGCAATAAAAAGAGTAGAAAAAATTAGAGATAAGAGCATTATATAAGAATTTATTAATAAGATTTTCTAGAAGTTTTGCAAGTCAAATGTGAGACAAAATTTTTATTACTCTAGTTACAAAAAATTACACGAAATAATTTGACTAGTTATTACTTGTTTAAACGATTTAATAGAATTTATTTACAATTTATGTAAAAATCAAATTAACGACGTTACGATACTATAGAAGTTTAAATTGCAAAATTGATTAAAAATTCTTCTTAAAAGTCGAAGAAAGCTTCAATTGTATAATGATAAAATCTATATTTATTAATTGTACATTATGTCTCTTTATTTAGATTATATAAGCGAAAGATAAATCTTTTTTAATAAACAAATGTCTAAGACTCGCATTATCGTTAAAAACTTCTTTTTTTTAATTTAAACTTTATAAATATTTAATGCTTTTAAGACGCAAATAAAAGTCGAATTATAATCGATCGAAAATCTTTATTTAGCGACAATTTTTCTAACTAATTGCTATACGTATTTACGAGACAATCAAATAGAATTTTGTTTTGCAATGCGATTTTCTAGTTTTTCGAAATATTTGCAAGTCGATAAAGTCTTTAGCAATTTCGAAAGCTTTACATTATAAAAGTACTAGATTTTCTCTTTTGTGTTTATATATATATCTAGCTTCGATAAAGTTTTCTAATGCTAATTTTTAGTGCTTGTTGTTCTAAATTTTGTTGTCGTTGTTTAATTATTAAAACATAGAGAAGAATCTTAAATTAAACTCTCGAAGACGATTTTCGTTCTCTTTCTTCTCTTTTGTTATTTTTTATTATTATCGCATTAAATCGTCGCGATAATATAATTATCTATATATCTTTAATAATTAGAAATTCCTTGTTAATTTAGCAAAGAGTTGTAATTATAAATAATATTGTTAATGTAAACACTTTTCGACCTAAATTTTATTTGTTTGTTCTAGAGATTTTTTAGAGATATTATCAACGCAAATGCGATTAAACGTTGAATTATTATTTTTTTTGTTCGAAGATAAAATTTTAAGTCGTTAACAAGATAAATGTAGTTTATATTCGTTTGTATCGCAACTCGCGCATTACATCTCTTTAATATATATTTAACACTCTTAAAAGAGACAATATTGTATACGAAAGTCTAGTAATTAAACATTTTGTTGTTTCTTTTCTTTTTAAATGAAGTTTGCGAAGCTTCGAAAAAAAAATGCGATAATAGTGTCTCTCGTTTCAAATTATAAATATTTTCGCAAAAACGTCTTCTTTTCGCATTTAATGTTACGATTTACTTTCTTAAATCTAGAATATTTGTTGTTTTTTCTTTTTATTTCTTTTATCGCTTATTATAATTTTCTTGTCGTGCGCATTATTTGTTTCGATCTTCTTGTTGTTCGTATTATTTATTGCGATCTTTTTCTTTCTTGCATTACTTGTTACGAATTCTTTTTTATTATTTCTATATAATTTTTTTAGTCGCTCTATATTTTCGCTAAATTTAGTTAAATCTTTAAAAAAATTATTTTATCAAAAATAAACATATTTTTTATAATATTTATGCAACAATTTCTTAAAATAACGAAGTTTCAAGACTTTCGCAATATGCTTTATTATATATTTTTTAAATGTATTCTTTATTTTCTTTAGTAAAGATTCTTGTTTTAATAAATTTTTCTTCAATAACGTTCGATTTTTGAAGTAGTTAATTAATGTGTTTTGCAAAACTTCTAAGTCTTTGTTGTCTATTACGTTAACGCGCGTTTGTTTAAATCTTTTTAGAATTTTTTGTTACTTTAAGATTGTTTTGCAATCTTGCTTTTTTAAGATTCTATAAACTTTAACAATGTAGATTCATTTAATAAAAATTCAAAGAATATAGACAAATAATTGTCGTTATCTTCAAATAAGACTTACACTCTTATACGTCAATTATTATTTATGTTTTTTTCGTAGCTTAAATTTCTTGTTATCGTTGCATCGTTATTAGATAAAGAACTTATTTCTATTACGAGTTTCGATTCTTTTATATTCTTCTTTGCGTCAAAGAATATATTAGAGCTACTATCTTCGAAATTGCTTTAATTTTCGAAGCTCTCTTTACTATTAATAAAGACGACGAAGAAGAAGAAGAAGAAAACTTCGTAGTTCAATTTATTCTTTAGTCGTTAACTATGTTTGTTTTTTCTTTTTTCGTGTTTTGTATTCTTTTTTATTTTTCTTTTTCGCGAAGAGCTTTTTTAGTTTTTCGTCTTCTAATATGTTACGAATGTAGACATTTATCTATTAATAGCTTGAGTTTAATTGTTGTCTCGTACTACATAACTAGATTTATGTAAGACTTTAACATTTGCTTTTTTTTTACTTATTAAGTGCTTTATTTGTTTATTAACGTTAACATATTTATAATCTATTGTTGTTTCGAATTTCTTTCTAATTTTATCTTAGAAACGCTACATAATCTTGATGTCGTATTTCGCAAATCTAGTTACGCACATATTGACAAAAATAACATTGTTCTTCTCTATAAGTTGTTGATCGTAATTAAGTTTTTAATTTAATTGTTAATCTTTTTTTCGCTTGTAAGAGACAAGAGAAGTAGAGATTTTTAACGACAAAAAAGTATTAAGAGTGTCAAAAGTACGATATCGATTAACAATGTTTTAAGTATAAAAATCGAGATCAATATTGTTATTTATATCTAACTTGATATTCTTTTTTTTTAATTCTTGTGTAATTGTTCTTTGATGTTTTTTATCAATCTATTTTCTTTTTTTTTTGACGATCGTTGAAACAATTCTAATTTGAATTAGATTATCTTCTTTTGTTTACGAGATAATTGTTGTGTATTTTTCGAAGATTGCGAGACTTGCAAAGATGACAATAATTGCGAGAATCGCAAAGATAATAATGATTGCAAAGACTTTAATTGTCGCGAAGAAATACTTAAATTAAGAACATAAAAATAACTTTTAAATACATCTCTAAGCATAACGACGACGACGACAACAACAACAATAAAGAAGATAATTATAATCTTTACAAGCTACGTTTAGACAAGTAATTGAAGCAATTAAATAAAGTAATGAATTATAGACTGATCGTCGGGCCAGGTTATGATATCACCCCTCTGGTCCGACCCGGCGCCAAGACCGGGTCGCGACGATTTTTTGGAATCGAATCGCTCAAATTAGTTTAGCGCGAAGCGCGCTAAACTACTTATAGTAATCGACTAAACTACTTTGAGCGATTCGATTCCTCGAATTTTTTTTGACCCGGGTCTTGGCATTTGCACATGACATTTCCGGGTCAGCGCGACCAGTCTAATGAATTAATTGAATAAGTATTCAATAATTAAATATTGATTTAATTGAGATTGTTAAGTCGTTAGATCTGCTTGCTCTTTTGGAATTACGCTAACTAGATCGAGCAATGTTTAATTGAATAATCGTATTGAATAGAGCTGCGCACCCTGTCTATTAGATCGATTATATACTATTTAATATATATTTAATTTGTCTCTCTTTTTCTTTCTTATTGCTTCGCGCTTTTACTTGCCCACTTACAATTATTATTTTATCGCATAGATAGAAGGCTATTTTTGGTTGTCTCGAGATGTTTGTGTAGACTTCGTAGCAATTCTTGTTGCAGTCGATATTGCCCAAACGTATGTTTGTACATTTTTATCATGTACCTTTTATTATAGCATCTAGCAAGCAGTAGCCATCTCGCATCCGGCCTCTAGGAGTAAGCCAGAAAATGACGGACCATTCGCACAGGGCGCCCTCTCCCACCTCTACAGCCACATCCTAACCTCCTGCTTCCTCGACACCATCCTCGTCCCCTTATGCACATGGCTCTATCTCCTCGCCCTCGCCATCCTCTTCGTGCTTCCTGCGCGGAGCCAGACAAGACCCCAGCTGAGGAACCGTGGACCCAATCACCAGAACAAAGGCTTCGCGGACGTCGAAGACGCGGCGCCGTCTTCTCTGTGGCGCCCGTGGAAGGATCGTAGCCGGGTCTACCGCGCATTCCTCACGAGATATTACCTCCTCGTCCTGGCGCAGGTCCTGATATGCGCGCTGGAAATCACGCGGCTCTCGCTCGCGCACCTGGGCATTGGGCTGCTGCCGTTCACCTTCGTCTCTTTGGTGGTTGCCGCCGCTGTGCGTCTGTCGGTCGGGTTGAGAGGGAGGTTGATGGGATGGCGAGTGGTGAATCTGGGGCTTTGGATGGTGTTGGCGGTTATGAATGGTGTTAAGGTTGCTGAGGAGGTGAGGGAGTTGGATGGATTGGGAGGGAAGCAGAGGAAAGAGGGGAAGTATATGGTTGTAGATGAACTTACGGATGTGGGTGTCATGGTTGGGGTGTATATTGCTTTGGGTATTCTAGAGGCTAGCCTGGACCCTTAGTGAGGGTTAAGCTGTGGCGCCGGTTTTGATTATGACGATGGTAACGTGGGTGGATTATGTAGCAAACTTTTCACTCGTGAGTCATCCCTTCATCCCTCCATACCATCCTATCTCTTTCTTCCACTATCTGGCACCTGTCTCTCCTTGACCTGTGCACTAAATCTACAATCCTACTACCAGGCTCGGGCCACAAATGAACCCAGGTTGGTGTCAGATACCTTTGGACTTGAATACAGCCCTGCCTTCGATCACAAGCGATAAGACGCTACGAAAACTAGCAGAGAACAGCTTTGAAGGCTACACTTCGAATGGCTGACGTTATGTCTCGAACAGCGTCTACGTGAATGTATGGTCTGAGGACGACCAAGGTTGTGGCCATTCCCGAGTTCCTTGACAGTCTTCAGACATTGAAATCTATAGTCTTCAACCAGAGGGTTGCGAAATGGACATGGGGAATAATCAAGAGACACAAGAAGAGTGCTGCTTCACGATCTTCCTCGAACCTCTGAAGTGGATTCACGAACGACGCCGTTGATGCCATTGACGATTGGTACGAGATTATGATAGATCTGGTATGGGTCGGGATCTTTGAAGGCGCATCATGACCGCAGGCTCTGAGCTGTTGCAATGATGTGCAAACATACGATCAAGTTATTCAGAGGCAGTGATAGACATTTTCACTCGGCCACGTACAACCGTCTCTAGGAGCTCATTCCTATTTCTCATTACATCACATTTCGATCCGTCTCGCTAAGATTCCACGACTGCAGTCTCCGGGCCTTAAAATCTGCCTTGGACTTGGTTTGACTCGCGGACAAAGCGAATCAAGGCAACTGCATTGGCACGTTCGGGCCAAGGCTGATCGAAGTAGGCAAACGAGGCAAATGCGCGTCGCGAATACGCGCAAAGCTTAGACTAGCCAATGAGTAGACGGTGGCCATGGCGGCAGATAACCTGGTGGTGCAGAATATGTTTCAAGATTCCGATGCTGGTGCGTACAATATGCACACATGTATGCCAAGAGTCTCAAGCATCTTTTGACGGTTATCTCTGTATATTACCACACGGTTATGGTCACAACTTCTATGGGGCGTCTCTAGATCATTATTTGCACTCGAGCCATGCTAAGACTCGCCTGTGCTAGGCTTCTCAGCGCTCATCCTTCAGATCATGCGTTCTCAGCTCCAAGACTGGAGCGTCCTGTCGGAGATCTTTACACACGGCAATGCACCGATCTCAAAAGAACGAGGCAACAGGTTGAGAGCGATGCGAAATATGTAGATGCTCGGGCGATGAAGCTTGGCGCTCAGCGCGCATAGCAATTGCATCCTGAAAGATTGACACACAGTTCTGGGCTGTGGAATCTCCTAGGCGCCGTTGCCGGCGTTGGGATAAGGACGTTTGCGCTCATTAGCTGTATAACTTCAAAAGTCAATGAGCCCCAATTATCGTCTTAACAACTCTTGCCCCTCAATTGTATTATGGATTGCAGCTGGAGCAAGAAGGGTAGGGGGAGCTAGCATCGTTCATCCCTTGTCTATCTGCCCGACCTGTAAAGCGAATTACCTCATCCGGGAAAGCGTACCTCGTTCGGCTTGGCGGCCCGTTACCCGCTATCCACTCACTGATGCCTACAATTATGGTGGGATGAACGGTTTCCCACCTCTACTATTCTGTATGTACTCAATCACTTCTCATCAAGATCAACCCAAAAGTTGACTTGAGACAAGACTGTGAGCTGATAGAGGCTGCTGAGCTCTTATGATCTTTAGATTCAGTAATCGAGACGCGTCTCCTCAGCCTTGTCACTTGGTCGTTTATAAAGGCAGGATCAACTTTCAGACGGAATCTAGGGACTCTATCTAGATTCATTGGGCGTGCATGATCAAAATCCTAGTGCAAGTTCGCCATGATACCCTTAGGCTGGTCCGTAGGAGACCTCGTCGCAGGTATTGGTATTATCATCAAGTTTGTGTAAGTCGAATCTAGCATTGTGTACCCCCATGTATAGCGAGCTCGGGCTATGTCAAGGCAGCGTGCAGTCTATTGAGATACTCTTCGCTCAAGCCATAGACCTCAAGACGGAATACTGATCTCGAAAATTTGTATGAAAGCGCTTGATGAGACCAAGGGAGCAAAGTCCGAGTATCAGGGGCTCATGAAAGAGCTTTACACCCTGGAGAGGGTCTTTGTTGCAATCAAGTCTCTTGGCACTGACCACTTGTCAAGCGATGAAGCCATTACATTACGCCAAGCTATGACAGACTGTCAGACGTGCATTGATAGTTTCCTTAAGACTATAGAGCATTATCAATCACTGATAGCAAGTAAATCTACACGAAGAGACCATTTCTTGAAGGTGAAGTGGGCTTTAGGCCACAAAGATAATGTCCAGAAGTTCAGAGAAACGCTGGATAAGAGAACAATATCTCTCAGTTTACTTCTCAGTACTATTCAGCTTGGCCACTCTTTGACCCTCGAAAAGAAATCGGGTGATCGTTTGAGGCATCAAAGCTCGCTCCTAGGCGAGATTCATACTTCATTTTTTGCCAAGGATGCAGAGCACTTGCAGTTACTACGACGAATTGAGGGTCTCCTAATAGCTCAGAGCCAGGCTAAATCGGACGATGGTTCGATTACTTCAAGATTCACGCTCCCTTTTGAACTTAATGGGGCGCCACTAGCCCCAGCATTTGTGCAACGCCCTAAAGTAATGCAAGCGGTAGAAGATCAGCTCCTCCCTATTTCAGAGACCCAGCAAACCGTGCTTGTTCTTCAAGGAATGGGCGGCACAGGCAAATCTCAGATTGCCCGTGAGTACGCCTTCAAGCACAAGGACGAATACTCTGCAATCTTCTGGATTAACGCAAGATCGAAGAACACCCTCAAGGACGGTATTGCAGGCATCGCTTGGCGTCTTGGACTTACATATATACCAATCATGGATGGATATACTGACAACGGTGACGACAACACGGACAGAGCAGTCTCAGCTGCTCTCAAGTGGTTCAATGAGGACGGGAATACAAGATGGCTTCTGATCTTGGACAACGTTGACAGGCAGGTGCAGTTCGATTCTGACAACGATGATGAGAAAAGATCCTCGAACACCAAGGGTTTCGATGCGCTCCCGCTCATTCCATCGAGCTCGCAAGGGACTTTGCTCGTGACGAGCCGTTCATCGTCTCTTACCCGTACATTTGGAGGTACAGCAATGTCCATCCATCAGATGACCTTGAGCGAGGGGTTGGAAGTTCTCTGCAGGCTATCTGGACGGAATTCGCAAGAATTGGGCGCCGAAGAGCTTGTGAAACGCCTTGGATACTACCCGCTAGCGCTCAGTCAATGTGGCCGATATATTTCCGAGACACAGGACAACTTTTTGAAGTACTTGGCTCGTATGAGACGAAGCTAAGGTCCCTTTCAAACCAAAATTCGAGCATACGAGAATACCAGAACGGATCGATTGTTGCAACCTTAGGTTTGTCGCACGAAGCTCTCAAAGCGCAGAATCCCACAGCCGCCGCTTTACTGGGGTTCTGCGGTTGCCTCGACAATACTGACATCTTTTGGAAGCTCTTCGAGTTTGGATTTCACATTCCTCATACGAGCGATTTTCCTCAAGTGATGGTCCCAGCATTGTCGTGGATCCCAGACCTCGACCCTAATTGGTTTCAAAAAATCCAAACTGATGAGGAGCAGTACGATGGGGCAGTCAGGTCATTATTGATGTTCTCTTTTGCCAAGCAGAATTTCGAAACGTCGAGCATCTCGATACATCCTATCGTTCACCAATGGAGTCTCTCGTTGTATAACCGTGATCTACGGAACCAAATTCTGGAAAAGATCGCCGACATAATTAGTCGATTTTTCATGCAGGATAACCCCCTGAATCCGACGCCATCCAACGAGGCGCTGTTTAACCGGCTTCGACCTCATGCTGATCGATGTTTTGCTTTGATTCGTAGCGAAAGGGCCAACGTCGGCTGGGCGGCCGCAACGCTCATATCATTTGGATTTTACTTCTCTCGTCAATATAAAACCGAATGCGCCAAATACCTTGTCAAAGCCGGACTGCCCTTACTAGAGCGCGAAGAAAAGTGTGTTATATCGGTCAAGTGTCTGAAACTTCGAGCGATGTTAAGCACAATGTACAAGTCTTGGGACCAAGACCACGATAAAAGCCTTGCGAATCTCCGTGCTGGCCAAAAATTGGCGCGGGCTCTCAGTTTGCAGGTAAAAGATGACACCATCCCCGTATTTGAGATAAGCTTCGCGAGAGACCTTAGCCATCTATACGTCAAGCAGGGGAGTTATAGCGAGGCCTGTGAGATGTGGGATCTTGCTGTTGATTTTGCTCAAAAGACCGGGGATCCTATCGCCTACTGGACGGCTATGATCGGCAAGATGGAAGTGAGGCTCCTTGTCGGCGATGCGGTAGAAGCTGTGAGACTAGGGGAAGTAGCCGCACATAACCTGAGACGGCTACTGGAGGCAGAGACGGCTGCGAATCCATCGGGCCCTTCGATGCTTTACATCGATTTAGAAAAACTGTTCGGAGTTACGCAAAAACTACTTGGTTGGGGATATGCGAAGTTGGAAAATTGGGAGACATGCCAAGAGAACTACCTCTCGGCTTTGATCAATTCCGAGAAGATCTTTGGCCCCACCAGTTCGATAGCACTGGCGCGCTCTGCAGATTACATGGGCGTAGTTGGCTATTGGGTGGCAAAAGGATTCTTAGAGCAAGAACAGAAATGGCATAACACCGTTCATGACGTGCTCATAGCAGCGAATCCCAACAGAGTGGTGCAGAGCGTGAAAAAGAGGCAATACGGAAGCTGTAGTTACGATAGGTGGACCTTGATTTTCAGCGCTGTGAGAACGTCAATACGCCATCGACCTGGCACGGAGCTGTACAGTCGGCTTTCGAAGATGCAGCCCGTTTATTTCCTATCACGCTGAAAGAAAGGATGGTTTCTTCAATAGCAAGATATCGATTCTAGGCCATGTCAAGCAAGGAGCTAACTAGGAAATTGTATCGACGAATCGATGAGATAAGATGAACAGTTGACCAATATTGCATACTGTAATAAATCACCACTAAACAGCCTGAAGTGCAGGGGAGCGATCAGTCTAGACGATCTAACTATCAAGCCATCGAAACAGCGGTCAGGGCATGGTGTATACATTGAGCTACATTTCCACACTAATGCGCTTGTTCTACCAAGCCCAAATTCCCAAGAATGAACATATTAATCGCACCACAAAAGTAGGTCCGGCACACTACTCGGTAAGCCCAGCTTTCGCCCTACCCAGATCGGTTCGTTCACAGCTTAGTCGTCGCCAAACATCCCCTCATTCAAGCCGATTCACGCTCCATCTTTGGCCACGCCCCTACCTAACGTCGCCGTCGCTCACAAAACACCTTGTCAGTCATCCCTACTAGATCCTAAAGGGGCCTGAGTCTACACCACTCGCCTCTGAGCTCGGCCTTGAACGCGAAATCCACGATCAAGCAGCTACGCCTTGTTTTCGAGCAGAAGTTCGCTTCTGCACCTACCTCATCATCTCTAGTATCTCCGAACCTTCTTTCGATTTCTTACTCTGAGCTTGTAGTCGTCGATTACCTTCGTGTGAGTTGAACGCATGGGCAGATCAGCTTGTGAGTGATTGTTGCAATCGACCATGAAACACCACGCTGGGCTTCTGCCTCTAGCCGTTCTGGATCCATTGCGTGACTTGAGGATGAAAGTAACGGAGGAGAGCGAACCACTATCGTTCTAGAGTCTGGGAATCGGGTCTCTGCTCTTGCTGAATTGCAAGAATTTGACCAGGAATCTATTGCTGGTACAATAGGTGCTTCTAGCAGGAGGAAGTGGGGCAGAATAGCAAAAGAATGGGGACTGCAGCGAGCTCCTGGATTGTCAGACCTGATTTGTATTGCCCGTGGGAACGGTGGTCTTCTAGAACTTGGAGTGACAGCAACGACGGTCCGTGGGCATCAATGTACGAAGATGGCTTCAAAAGCGCTCTTTCTCTATTGAGTGAAAGACGCTTACAGATGGGCAAAAGCATATCGTCCATCTCTTTCGCAGCATTCATGCATTGGATCCTAGTTGAGAAAGCTGAAAGCGTCAAACATACTACGAACATTACCAAAGTAAGATACCCCTGAGAGCTTTGCAAATCAAACAGACCTGCCCCCTGACTATCTTATAATCTCTTCTTTGCCCGAACACCGCTCGAGAGACACTAGCTTCCCATAAAACCGAGATTTTCCTTTCTTCCATCCTCACTATTAAAAAATATGAAAGAAAAATCTCTGCTTCTACGACCTCTACATCTGGTTTCTCATCGACATTTAGGATATAGACTAGGGACTTGGGATCGTGAGTATAGTAAAATCGTTGAGAAGCAAATCTTTGTTCTGTGCAAGGGAACCCCGATACTTCATATGTCACAATATCGTATGAAACAGCAGCGATCTATAGCATTCTTTCTCCTATCGCTAGTATTTCGCTTTCTAAGGCTTTATACTTCTATATGCTACTCTCTAAGAGATAGAATCTTCTACAACTTGGAAACCTACTCGAAGGACGAAATCTAAACTAGTGCAAGAGCAAGAGTGATTGTTCCGGAGAAAATTGTGGATATGGATCTTCGATGCACACATATCTATATCTACAAACCCCTGGCCTAACCCTCTTTATCGTGACAATACAGCATCCAGCCTCATATTATTGATACCATAAAATAGCCATCGACTATCTAAACCCACATACATAGTCTAGTTCATAATGCAATCTTCCCTATTTGTCTGCACGGAAGCCATGATATTATAATTAGTGTCGGTAACTCCTATAAAGCGCACACAGAAAGTAACAGGTTGGAAATAAGTAATTTCTGTAGGTTACAGACTCTTCCCAGCAAATTGCAAGTATTAGCACAGTTTCCCGATATAAGGATGGCTACGTAGTTCCTGGTCTGATCTGCACCGACTTGTTATGAGCCACAATAAGCCTGAAACCAGCATAGCAACCATTTCGGCGAAGAAAGTCTCTTCTGGACACTACTGCTTTCGTGACTCTGGGAATCTCTATATATATATCTTTCAGGTGTTTTACTACCGACCAGCTTGCACGCATGTTTGTTGCTGTTGGTTGGCTCGTGGCAAAGGGTTTCAGGCAGTCAACAGTTATCGGAGAATTACTGGCGATGTTTATGAAGCCGACTGATTCTCTCTGGTCAAGCGGCAGAGTACAAGCAGTGAGTCTCAAAGGCATGCAGATGGATAAGCTACCATATTAACCCTACCACCGCCCCCTCAATCTTCTTTTCCCTTCTATGATAGGGAGACAAAGGGCTGTTGTGGGGCGTTGTGGAGGGCTGGGATCGATGGGGGTGGGTTTAATGGGGGGGTGTTAGAGGAGGTTTTGCTGGGGGGGGGAGGGGGGTTGATTTCGAGGTTGTTGGGCAGGAGGGCAATGTAGATGGGGAGTCCTGCTAGAGCATTTTGATAGATTCCATCTATTGTTCGATGATTTTGATTCGAAGAGGAGTCTGTGGAAGAAACCGCTGCTGCCTGATATCAAGGAAGGACTCTGACATTTGTTACACGGCCAAGCAAGTTATCTCTACGAGTTTTGCGCTTACTCGTCGAGAGACCATGATTACATGCAGAAGTAGCTCTGGGGTGATCATTCGGAAATTAGTATCACCTCGTCTGAGTGGCAAGAGATAACAACAAGTGACGCTGGAATTGATGTCGCCAGTCTCCCAACTCGGACCTCTTTTCTCCTTATATACCAACCAAAGCTGGCCTGAACAGACCTATCATCATGATATATGCGATAATGACCGTATCCTGTTAGGGTAGCTCTGCCGTTCACACTCCTGAATCAGAACTCGATCGTATAGAGTAACATCCTCGCAAATCGCTTCTTGCCAGCGATGCGCTTGCACCATAAAGGACATGCTGCGCGATCTGGAATATCGCAGGCTCTCGAGCTTGACGTCAAAGGCTGAGCGAAGAATCGTGCCTCAGGGAGACACGGTGCAGGGCGTAGAAGGGCCCATGCGATGAAGCTGGAACTTGACCCTGAGAACATTGAAGGCACTGGGCGCACGTGACCCTCGAATATCTCTTTCGAGGCGCTGCGAAAGCGGCTCCGATTTCCGTTTGCTTCTTGCGGCCGAGCTTGTGCCAGCCATGAGACTGCCGGAGTACTCCTTTGGCTGGATCTTCCACTAGACCTTCCAACAGGGTCTGGTTCCCGAGAGGGTAGAGCTGTCGTCCAAGGTGATGAGTCACAAATCTCCATGAGGCTTCGAGTGACCTTGCTCGCCATGTCACCGGTCACGCCTCCGAACAAGGGGCAATTCAATAAATTACCAGAGCGACTGGTGAGGTTGATACATAATGTAGGCCAGCGGAAAAGGCTCCTCTACTCTTGTACCTCCTAGATTTTCGCCATATGGAGGCTGATATATCATCCAATCGACAGCTCCAGTTTTGGTGCTCCCTCTGTGGGAGTCGGGCCCACTCTTCCAACAGTCCAGCAATAGCTATTAAGCGGAGAAGCTTCCTCGAACGCATGATCTTTAGCGAGCTCCCATGGCGGCGTCCCTTTGAGTCGCGGGTTAAGGAAGTAGGTGACATTGTCCCTGAAGTACAGATGAGGAGTGTCGACCGATATAGTCGCCAGAATTTGCAGAACGCCATAGATAAGCATCCATCGTCCTTTCCTTGCTTCCCGAGGATCCAGTTCGCCTGGGCGATCTGTCTTCTCGGATTGACGGAACCTCTCGACAAGCGGGTTAGATGCTACACCAGTCTTTGAACCCATGTTTCTTGAGTTTTCATACGCTTGAATAGCTTGTTTTTCAAGCGCCTTGCTCTTACTACTTAAAATTCCCGACTTGGTCTGCATCGCCTTTCCGTTCGTAGTCAATGAAGCTGGGAGTACTGGTACTGACTTGGGAGAATGAGCGTACTTGTGCATGTGATCCCAGGTGGCGAGCAGCTTCGCTAAGCCAATCCCATGCTCGCTACTAACGCGATCGCTGCTGTTTGCAACACACATTTGATCGCACTTGATACTAGCTGAAAGCCCAAGCCCTTCTCTGTTGCGGTCAATATAGGCGTCATATAGAGCTGCAAAATCTTTCTGCAACTGCCCGATCAGTAGTCTGGTAAGCCACCCACCATTATCTTCCCGACATACTCGTGGAGGCCAGTGCTTGTATTGTGTCTCGTAATGTGCTTTGAGAGCCAGGCGGAAGCGGTCATAGCTCTTGCGAGCATCAGAGACCGCCGCCGCACCTGAGCCCCACAAATCATCGAAGTTAAAGGTTGAGAGTCTATACTCTACCTCTTGAATTCGTGCTTGTAGCTCCATATGCGCATGATTGAGGAGTACACAGGTGGTGTTGCTGATATCGCGATACTCTGGGCGACGCTGAACTTTGGCGTACATGCCAGTGCAGTGGACAAATGCTTCTCGCCAACCCTCCTGCCACCGTACTTCGACGTCCTCACTCCAGGCTAGTAGCCCAGCCGCTGCTCCCGGGTCATTCGCGACGTTGTGAAGATTGTTTCTGATTAGGTACTTGACTAGCATCTCGCAAGGATTGCAGTCTCGTGGCATGTACAGCTTGGCTCTCTCAAACAAATCCATGAGTGCCTGGAAATAGGTCATACCGACAAGTGGCTTGCCCCTAAGGAGTGCAACGAAATTCCTGGTGGTGGTATGGTAGCGCAGCAAATCCATTCTGGAAACACCCTCAGGCGCAGGGAAATGAATTTCGTACTTGATGCGAGTAACCCCATCATTATCGGCTGGCGGGGGCGACTGTTTCCGACTTTCGCCGAGGTTGAGGTTCCTCATCCCTCGCAGAGCATTTGGCGAATATAGGGTGGAAGTCTTGGTGGCAGGGCGGTACCCATCTCGCAATTTGCCAATTAGAATCTCTGACTTGGTGTTCTCCAGCATGGATGATTTGACACGAAATGATGCCTGAGGTCTTTGATAGCCAAAATATACGAGTGTGTCTCCGGCGTCGTCCCATAATTCGGGGTCCTGTAGTCCATCAGCGGTTGTACTCAGAGCCGCTCCGCCGAACGGATTGCTTTCACTTTCGCAAGTTTTCCCCAGGCATCAGCAGGCCTTCCGGTCCCTGGCCATCTTAGCATGCTCGCAGCTTGCTCAAGACCCTTCATCTCATGATGACGCTGTACGCGAGGCTTCGATGAAGAGCCCGCCTCGATGGATACAGTTGTCCCGTACTGAGATGAGGCCTCGAATGGATCGGATTTATTCTCAATGCTTCTCCCGTCTCCATGCATTTCCTCCGCCTGTCGATTTCCCCATTTCGCCAAAACATCGCGCAATCTCTTCTTCTCGTCGCTCTTCGCACTTGACGTCAAAGAGACCCTATCGACCTGTTCGGGCACTTTGCCATCATTGATAGGGGTGCTTTCGATGGTGAATGACGTTCGTCTTACCAGCCACGAGCCGTTCCCGTAGTTTTGCGGCTCAACAACCCTCGACTTCGTTTGCAACTTTTTCTCGGTGTACTGCGGTGGCAAGGGCGATGTGATTGAGTGCGGCGTTGAATTGTTCATCTCTCCTACTCGAGCTTTTACAGCAGCCTACCCTGAAATAGTGGAACTTCGACAGAGCCTTATCACAAGGCAAGCAAGTAGCGGGAATGAGTGACGCTTTGTTCTTTGCTCTGTCGCGCCCATCACGTGTATTCGGCGTTCGAGTGAAAAGTCTTAGGGCAAAGAAAGATCAGAGGCCCACGAGAAAGTCTACGTTTGGGAAAGATTGTGTGCAGAAGCTGTCCCTGGTTGCTGCAATGTCGGACCCCATGCCCCATGATTCTTTTGGAATAGAAGTACTCGGTAGCGCATGACCCAGAAGGTACCCTTGCAGGAGATGCCCGTGGTTGAACAAGGTTGCGTTACGGCAGACGAAATGAGGTTGATGAGGTATGCTTGAAGACCTAACTAGGTCATTAGTGCGACTAAGGATAACATCTTCCCGCGTGTGCCACACCGCGCATACTTGTGTCGTGAGCTGCCAAGTGATCTCGAAGAAAAGTACTCATGTGCCTAGACCCAGATAAGTCAAATTACCGAAGCATTCTTTGTTCCGAATTCGTCGCTTGATTGCCATGTCAGACGATCTATGCTGATTAATATGTTAGGCCTATGGTATTCTAACGGCCTCACTTACAGTGTGTCGATCTTCGAATACGCACCAGCCTTGTAGCTTGCAGGTTGTGACGGCTACTATTCCGTCTCTATCGATGGCCAAGCGGCTGCCTTCCTTAGCAGGTCTCGTGCAGGTTCCCCCTGAAAAAGTTATACATCCTGCCAGCGTCTTTGGCCTTGCGCTAGATATTTACTCCTTGTAGAAGTACAATAGCTTAGGCAATGGTCGAAGGTCTATATCCCGGCCGGGAAGCTGAGAATCGCGAATGCAGAATCCAATCAGGATGAACGCCAGTACTCAATCGTAGAGCACCTTCAAACACGATGCAAGGATGTGTAAACCTGATTTGGCCGCATATATTTTCCCCGCAATCCAGCTATCATCCCCGGAAAATAGGAACAGGCTAGCTCGGTCACTGGAGCTCTAGTCTCTCCCGCGGATAGATGCGGCCCAATGCAGAGCATCGATCTGAGAGCTAGTGGGCCGCGAATCGACGACATGAAACGAATTCATTCGATTCCAATTCTAGAAGCCACACATCTTCCTTCGATTCAACTTTTCAATTCGCGCGTCAAGTCGAAGTCTTGCGCCATGACTGCCAGGGACTCGTCGGGTGGCGCCCAAGCCAACGGCGGTCCCCTGGGGAATCTAGCTAGTCCATTCGTGCATGAAGAACATCGACAGAAAATATCTTGGATATTCGAGAGCGTAGACTTGCTCAAGTCCTCGCGATAGGAAGCTCTTATCAGAGCGCGGGATCGCTCGCTTGTCGTCTGAAGTAGCTGTCAAGTCAACGAGCTCTCCAAGATGATTCCAGCCATCTCACTGCTCTGGCGAGCTCCTGAAGTCAACCCTGTGAACCGTGAGATATCTCTGCGTCCTCAATGAAGGATTCCCCGCTGACATTATGTGCAGACAAGGCAAAGTCAATACCAGCTCTGAATCCGTTCAACATCTACGGACGAGTCTTCTTGCTCTCATGGTGGGGCTTCTTCGTCGCCTTCTGGTCGTGGTATGCTTTTCCACCACTGATGACCGAAACAATCAAGAATAACCTCCATCTCACACAAGTCGATATTGCAAACTCCAACATCGTGTCCTTGGTAGCTACGCTTCTGGTACGCCTGACGGCTGGAACTGCATGCGATAGATTTGGCCCCAGATGGACATTTGCCACCATTCTCATGATGGGCGCCATTCCCACTGCACTTGCAGGAACTGTGACGACCGTTCAAGGCCTGTTCGTACTGCGATTCTTCATCGGCATCCTTGGCGGCAGCTTCATTCCATGCCAGGTCTGGACCACCGGATATTTTAACAAGTCTGTAGTGGGAACAGCCACTTCTCTGACCGCAGGCCTCGGAAATGCCGGAAGCGGTGTCACATATTTCGTAGGCCTTTGCCGCCCACAGCCGAGTTTTCATAACTGCTAATCGTTCCTTTCCAAGGTCATGCCTGCGATAGTTAACTCACTTATGACGCGGCAGCATGTGACGGCCCACGTTGCCTGGCGCATTGCCTTTGTCGTTCCATTCATCCTTATAACAGCAACTGCGGTCGTCATGATCCTAACGTGCCCTGATACGCCTACGGGCCCATGGTCTTCGCGTGCCCGAGATGTACAGAGACATCTGGACATGCGGGACACGTTCTTCAGCACCAGTGGGGATCAGGGCAAAGACAATGCGCTTAGCATCGGCTCCGCAGGGTATTCGAACGACACCGTGAAACTTAATTCGAGATGGAATGAAGGCAACTGCACGGAAGCGCAGGCTGAGGATGATTTGCTGGCGGCGGCAAGTTGGGAACTCGTGGAGAAACCGACGGTTCAAGGATCGGCCAAGGCAGTGTCTTCGTTTCCAACCCTCACCTTGGCAGTGACTTACTTTTGCACATTCGGCCTGGAGCTATCTGTCAATTCCATACTTGGCGCTTACTATGCCAAAAATTTCCCGCAGCTCGGTGAATCTGGTTCTGGCGCATGGGTAAGCTCTTGGGAATGACCATACCGCCCCTGTGGCTGAAGATCGCTGACGTGGAGTCTTTCAGGCTGCGGTGTTTGGACTCTTGAATGTAGTTTCCCGCCCGGTTGGAGGCTTAATGAGCGACATGGTATACCGCTTCACTGGTTCACTATGGGGTAAGAAAATGCTGGTCCACTTTCTGGGGATCATGGCTGGCATCTTTATCATCGTTGTTGGAGTGGAGGATTCTCGCTCGGAAGCCACGATGTTCGGCCTCATGACAGGGCTGGCTTTCTTCACTGAAAGCGCGAACGGATCGTGCTTCTCGCTTGTTCCACATGTCCAGCCCACAGCAAACGGTGAGTGTCTTTCTGCAATGTTTATCCGCTTCTAGGTAGCTGACCTTTCGTAGGTCTGATCACTGGGGTGACCGGAGCCTTCGGAGATCTGGGAGGTATAGTGTTTCTTCTCATCGCGCGCTATAATGGCGTGAATTACGGGAGGGTGTTCTGGCTTATTGGCGCCATCACGATAGGTGGCAATGTACTTGTAGCCTGGATCAGGCCTGTGCCAAAGGGCCAGCTAGGCGGGCGATGATGATGGAAATGTATGATGATTCTTTGTTTTCCTGTGTCCACCGAATGTGCAAAGTGAAACTGCCACAAAAGCTAATCATGATCCACGTAACCGCGTTTGAAGCTCTGAATGACCATGCAGCAGACCGACCGGACTCGTATTATAAGCTTCTGCCGGATGGTCAGCAACGCACACGGCGGTCACGAACGTAACTCACGGTATCCATTGGAAAAGCCCCCGGTATACCAATTCACCAGGTTAAGCAAACCTCACAAAGCCAGATATAACGCCACGCGGAGTCGCCGGAACGGTTGGGTATACCTAGCGTACCCCCAATGCGGCGTCAACGCTCGAATGTGGCTGAGGAAGGCCTTTCACGCATTTCCTGTGATAGCTGGCAGCTCAGTGTTGCGTTTCAATTGCTTCGAGCTTTGCTTCAAAGCGGAACCATCATCAACTTCATGAGCCTTTCATCTTTTTCTTTCGGGATATTGTCGAATTCGCCATTCGTTGCATGAAGCCCTTTTTCGAACAATTTCTCGTACTTCTCAGTACTCGTTTCATGGAACGTCAGGTTCAAATCTTGCGCTATCCGGTCATCCCAAGCAGCCTCCTGGGTAGTATTAGGCCCGCCTGATGAACCCGCCAAAAGACACTTTCCGTCTGTCATCTGCCTGTATTCTGTCAAGCCTCTCCATCGCTCGCTCCCCAAAGAGTCTCAGGGTGCGTGCATTTATTGAAATAAAGCTCATAGCCCATTTAATCAAAGGCCGGTGAACCCGCGGATCCCTTCCATGACCATCTTTCATTGAAGGTGACACATGCTCATTGACTTTTGGCTTGATCTGGGCGTAAACCTTCCCTTCTTCGTTTGGGTGAAGGAGGTCGTAGCGCATCATTATCCTCCTCCACTCGATCATGCCCACGTTTTCCCCCCACAGACCCAATTTTAGAAGCTGGCTCCACTTCCCCGCCCTTGCCCAGAGCGTACGCCATTTTCTCCAGATCAATAGCTTTCACCGTCTCACCGCTCTCCGTTTCCAACCGTTTCCGCAACACCTGCGTTCTGTCGAACATGGTATTGTACTCTTTCATTGTATAGCTGATCTTGCGATCCCAGCCCTTTCCCTTAGTGTCTAGCCAGTGAAGGTATCGGAACAGCTCGTCGGAGAAGAACGGAACCTTTATGGGGTCATAGCACGATAAGAATAGCGAAGCTGTGGCTGGACCCACGCCTTTCAGCTTGGCAATGGAGGAGACTGCCTTGCCAGCAAGATTGTTGTCGCCTCCGTAGATACTGAATCCAGCTTCCGTCACCTTCCTGATTTCTGCAACACTGTTCCCTGCAACGAGCTTCGCAAGGTTCGGACGGTAAGTGCCGTGCTTCCTGCATATCGGACGTATTAATACTGTTCCCAGGGAAGCCCTCACGAGACGTACAATTTCCACTCCACCAGAGCTGTGACTTCAGTCTTTTCTAGGAAAGCGTTGCCATGCTTGCGACGCTGAGCGAGGGTTCCTGGGATTTCGCGCAGCCGTACCTCTTCAAGGCCTTCGAGGCTCTTGGGGACGAGGTCTTCGTAGAAGCGCAGCTGGGACAAAAAGGTGGCGTGGTTAATTTTCTCGGCACTCAACGCGGGCTTCATGGTGCTGGAGGTGGCCTCGTCCGTAAACCGACGGTAGATGAAATTAGAGGCGTGCTTCAGGTAAGTCGCAGAATTGTAGGCAGGTGGGAAGTGTTGAATGCCATCCAGCCACACAACTTTGTGGAAGCACCATCAGTACCAGCCGTGAGTTGCAACCCCAAAACCTCGGCAAGCACGGTCTATTGCGGATGCTCGGTGGGGAATCGACGATCAGAGCCGACTTCGCGAAATCGTGTAATCTAGACTCGAAGATTAGGATTTGTTCCCGCAGGAAGCGGCCGCGAACGCTGAGTCGAGCTTATATGCCGTAGTTGCAAATAGACTTGGAGATGATTGCCCACGGAGTACTCTGCATTAATGTGATTTGCCAAGCCTGATAGCCGCGCTAGCCGAAACTAGCTAGAAAATATATCTAAGGTGATCTTAGCTCGCAACCTAAACGACTCTCAGGGAACTGGGTTATCGTCGGGTGGAGAAAGAGATGAGCGGGCTTGCTGGCAGAGATCATTGTCTGCTTTCTCTGCTGGCCTCCGACTACGCCTATACTGATTGGCTACGATGCCATTGAGGCGTTGGCCGTGGGTAGCTCGAATCTGTGGAGGTCCCGAAGAATAAATCGCAGAACATACTCTTGCCGCGAGCATCCGTAGCTAATTCTGCGAGCGTGACATACAGTAAGAAGCTGGCTGGCTAATCGTCGAATGGGACAAGTCTTCTTCTTGCGAATCGTTCTGCGACACTCAAGATGTGAGTATATAAGACCAAGGTTAGAGATTACATCTTGTATCATCCCGGACATTACATCTTTCTTGTTCCCCCAGCCCCGCTCTTTCGTAATCAATCAGGACTCGGGAGCCCTATTGTCCATTGTGCAGGAGCCTGTAGGCATCTTCTGTCATTACGTTCTTGTATGATGACGTCCCCACCCTCAGTAGGGACCGTGGATTCCCTCGCACCCATCTGGAAAGGTGTCGGAAACATGGCCGCCATACTTGGAATTATCAGCTTCATACTAGGGAAGATACCGGCGAATAAAGACAATACCCAATCCATGATGCGGGTCTGTGTTGGACTTAATTCAGACGAACTCACGGATGCTGGTGGCAATTGTCCCGATATTCGTCTCTTCAACGAGATCCACGACTTCATTGCCAAGAAGCCGGACCCTGGATACGTCTCCGAGGGTGACTTCATAGACGTTATCATTGACCAGGGCGACGTGCAACAGCCAACTAGTGCGTTGATTACGGCCAATGGGGCTAGCAATGGCAAGAACGGCGTTTGCCTTGCGTATCTTCAATCGACTTGGCCCGACAATCAGACTTTCGCCTGGGTCGGCAACTGGGCGCCTCACTGTGGAGAACGCTGGTAGGTCATGACCCGAAAGTCTTCACAACACGCATGCTTATATAGCCTATCATGCAGATATCATTCTAACGTCGTGCTCGACGGAGAGAATTTGGAGTGTTTATGGTTGGATTCGAATAGTAACACAGCCACCGCCTTGCAGGTGCATTTCCCGAGCTTCAATTCCAATAATGCTGGCTACAGTGAGAACCCAGATGAGTAAGACATATACCCATTCCCCCTTTGCCCTTTCTCCTTCCCTCCGTAAGTATCGCGCCCCAAGATAGCATCAGTATTCGCAAAGCTACTGTAACAACCTGAACGCCATGCATTTTTTCAAAGAGCCGAATCCAACTGCCCTCCTTTTCTATGCGGAAGGCCGCCGTTCATTTCGTCGCCATTACAGCGAACCTCTCACAGCCATGAATAGTACACGGCTCATCAAAAGTAGAATGACCACCCATGGGGTAAGCAGATATCCGTGTTTCTTACCACCTTCCTGAAAGGGCATTATTCGGTTTAAAAGCCTGCCCAAGGATCATCTCACAATCGTTCAAAGCAATACTGACGCCAACAAGCCTCCGAGCTCTGTGAAAGTGAGACATCTTACGGCCCGGACTTTGTATCTCATGGAGAGGGCAAATTTTGCGACATGGAAACAAAGACAGTGTGGCCAATATGCGAGAGCGACCACGATAAGGACTGCTTTGATGTCAACGCTCACGATATAAGACAGCTCAAGTGGTTAGGCAAAAGGGCTGTGCCAGTGTTGGCTGGGTACAAGAGTTATGCCAAAATTACTGAGTGGGAATAAGATTGGCCACGACAGAACACTATACAGCAGTGGTGGGCTCTGTGGAGGTGCATATTGCATCTACTCTGTGATTAACTTTGCAACGCGATGGTGAGACTGGAAAAAGCTCTATGCCGGAGGATGGGGGGTGGGACGATTTGCAAAATGCCTGGCTAGGGGGGTGGATCTACCTGTGTGCGCTGCGGGTACGGATCGGCAGGGGCTCGATCTATTTGAGTCGTGGGCATGCTGTTGGATTTCGGTTAGCATGATCGAATCTTTTGTAATGATGGGGTTGGTATGCACTTCGGGTGCGGCGTTTCGAACCCCGAAGGTAGATCAGATGGATCCGTCGACGTCTTTGGCTGACCTTCCGAGATCCCCATGGTCTCAGTTGGGGGGCTGTTTATGGCGGGGGGTCCTTGTGGGATCTGAAGCGCGGGTGACCTCGCAGGAAATCCTCGTGGTTTCGGAGAGGGGGTGTGATTCCTTTCGGGTTGGGATTTTTGTTCGAGGTTGGTGATTGGCTTGTGAAGGAAAAAGGCATTGCTGGAGTGGGAAACGCACGCCTCTTGGTTCATCGGTTGGGGATTTGATGAGTGTTGAGACGATGACAGAGAGACTGTAGATCTCCGTGAGAATGCAGTGTTGTACTATATTAGTCTTCTTGGATTGTGATGGACAGATACGAAAGGACGCGCCTGGAAGGTCTGGATATAGAAGGCGCAATATAAGAAGATGCGGCGATATGGATTATGGTCATCGACAAGGCGCGGACTCATGTTCTCTTCGTCAGCCCTTGTGGCACAGATAATTGAGTCGCCATCGCGAACAGGAGCTGAACAATGCCACAGATCCACGAACGAACGAAATTTACTCCCCTAACATTCCGGCCCTCAAATTACCAAACCTACTCATCGGATAGCCCAAACAATTCTCCCCCTCCTCCAACCCCCGCTCCCCCTTAAACACCCTCGCCACACTCCCCACCAGACTTTCCTCCCCAACCTTGTCCGCACTTGCCTCCCACCACATCGCGCCCCCAACCCCCTTATCCACGATCCACTCTGCCTTCCTCACAACCTCCCTCTTGTTATCGTAACTCACCAACACCTTCCCCTGCTCATCATAGCTATAACTCGCCCCCGCACTCCCATCATACCTCTCCTTCGCCCCCGGCCTTGGCAGATCCTTGAAGTCCCATATCCCATGCTCCCAGCTCCCGTCCCCAACACCAGAATACGGCTGGCCGGGGCCCGAAGTCCCTGTGAACGCGCGTCCGTAGATGGGCATCCCCAGAGCTATCTTTGAAGGTGATATGCCCGCAGAGACATAATCCGCCACAGCGCGTGCAGTCGAGAAGGGCGTCGCGGCCGGGTTTTGCTTATTAGGGATGAGATTCGCCTGGTGGCCGCTGACGTCAGAGAAAGTGCCGGCATAGTCGTACGCCATGAGGTTCCAGTGGTCGAGATACCTATCCATCGCTGCGAGGTGCATGGTGTCGTAGTTGCTGGGCCCGGCGGGGCTGGCGACCGTGAGCAGAAAATGATAGGGTAGAGCGTTGGCGTGGGTGTAGTTGTCGAGGGCGCGGCGGACGGCGGCGAGGAGGAGGACCATGTCTGTGGCTTGGGCGGCGTTGGCGGGATACTCCCAGTCGATGTCGAGGCCGTCGAAACCTAGGTCTGCGAGTAGGGCAACGCTGCTGCTGGCGAATGTGGCGCGGCCGGAGGTGGTGGAGGCTATGGACGCGAAATTCGGGGAGTAGCTCCAGCCGCCGATGCTCAGGAGGGTTTTGAGGTGGCGGTTGTGCTTTTTGAGGAGGTAGAGTTGTTTAGCACAGCCGTAGACGTTAGTACCGGTGTCGGACCAGGAGTCTGCTGGGTAGTGTTTCTCGATGTCGGCGTAGGTATCGCTTAGGTAACTGGGTTTCTGGGTGAGATGGTGTTTGGCGCTGGGTGATGAGATTCGAAAGGAAAGTGGAGGAGAGAAGACTTACACTTCACCTGTATCGGGGTGGATGTTGGCGAAGGCATAGAGGACGTGGGTTAGGACGTCGGCGGTGAGGTTTTGGGGCTGGAAATTGCGGCCGTATATGGCCCTGTTGCATTTATTAGTATGTTTGACCGACTGCAAAGTGGAATGATTGTCGAAGGCATACCAATTGACAAAGTAGGCCACGTTCTTGTAGCCATTGGCTGACCTTGTGATTATGCGAGACGCTGTTGCGGTCTCACCCTCCCGCTTCGAGGTTACGGGATTCCGGGGATAGGCGTAAGGTAGATGAATGAACCAAGAAAGAAGCAGTACAAAGGGTGTGAGTTGAGCCAGCTCTGCGGCTCTTGCGCTGGAGCAGGATGAAAGTACGTGGGAGAGAACTTTGCCATTGAGGTAGCAAAGTAGGGCCGGCGCAAGGGGTACAGACTGGAATGTGGACCCAAGACGGCGTAAGCCAACGCTGTTGGTCCCTACCGAGGGCACGGACGTCATAACACAAGAACGTAGTGCCTACGGGCTCCTACACAATAGATAATCTGCAAGCAGGAAAAGCCCAGAATTTGGTAACTCGATTCGATCCTGTGGGTTGCGAGATGCGGTACAGCCCTCTTGCTGCTAGAACTTCATCGATAGGGGATAAGGAAGAGAAGCCTGCGAGGAGGTCAGGTTTTTCGGATGGAGGGTGCTGCACGGGGATATGTGGGCTATGAGGCGAGGGACCTCTGGAGCTGGGTCAGAAGATTTTGGTGGTGCTGCTGGGGGGTTTAGTCGGATTTGGGGGCTTTGGTGGGAGAAGAGGAAAGAAGAGGGTGTGACGGGTGGGGGGGAGGGGAGTGTATTGGGCGTGGGGGTGATAAAAGAGAAAGCGGTGGAGTATGGTGACTTGAGGACATTCTCTTGATCAGAGATTGACAGGCTGAGATGAAGTAGTCACCTTGAATATGCATCACAAATACCTACAACACCATAGCTCTTCTAAACCTCCATTCGCCATCATTCAATCTCGCTGCTTGCACCTTGCAACATCGCCAAGTCGCGAAGACCCGCCCCCACCTCAAGCCGGAGTCACAACAACCTTGTCCAAGCCCCAGGTGACTCCTACAAAATCAGTCGCCGCAAACTTGAACGTCAATTTGGGACTTGCAGACGCGGCGGTGAACGATCCGCTCAAAATCTTCCAGACGATCGGCGGCCCTAGACCATCGGCGAAGGTGCTCGTCGCAATTTGTGTGCCATCGACCAAGACCTCGATATACGTCTGCTTGGGTATCTCATGCGAATCAGTCATGTAGAATTGCGCCTTGACGTTGTACTTCTTGCCCGCGCAAAGCGTAAGCGTCTGATCGAGGTCGAGTTCGAAGTAAGATGACGCAATGCTGTCGTTGACGGTGAAGGCATTTGCGGAGTCGTAACCCGGAGCCTGGACACCGTAGGATTCGTATTGAAAGAATTCGGGCAAGGGCGGGTCAATATTGGAGACAGTCCAAGGGGTGAGCTCGGCCTCGAAGTCGCCGTTCTGGACAATGGTTGCGGATTTGGTGCAGCCGGTGGGAGGTTCGGTCACGGTTGAGGTGGTGGTATAGACGGTTGAAGGAGTGGGGTGGGCCGTGAGGATGCAAGAGCATGCGCTGCTCAGGCGAGCTGGTGGGTACGTTGTAGCGGCCAGATTGCGCTTCTCTTCCATGTCACGCTTTTCAGCGGGGCTTGATGTCGCAGTGACGTTAGTACTGAGGCATTGTTAGTCTTAGATATGGATGAAGCGTGCTAGCATTGGTATTTACGTTGTCGCAGAAGTGACAGTCGACCGAATGTAGGTGCTGCAGAAGGAGCTGGCCGAGGCGCTGGTTCGTGGGTCGACGAGAGAGCGATACAGGTTGTCTTGATTGCAAAAGGATGTAGCAATCACTGTGGACTGTGTCAGTATGGGCATAAGCCAATGGATCTTGTGACGGACCTCGCCTCTCAAACTGTGGGGCATTAGGTGCCGCCAGAGCGTGGTGTAGCAGTGCCGTGATGGCGGGGAGGGAAGCAGTCATAAACATGTTGCCAGCTCGAGATGTAGAAAGTGACGCTCTCGCATGATTCTGCAATTTCGAGGCATTCGTTGAGTCCTCTGCGCCGCAGTTCATGCGGCACCGGCTTGTTCATTGTATGCTTCACCACATCCCTAGATTCACCGCATCCACAAGCCTCTCAGTACCGCTCGGTACGGTCAGCGAATGATATTCCCATCCTCCTAGAACAGGTTATCGCGTCATCCAACTCGCGCGACCTCGATTATTGCTCGCGTAGCACCTCGTGCCAACACGGAGCAGGCATGGCTGAACATGTCGGGGTGGCTGAGTTGTGAGAGCGAAGCTTGTGGTTTCCAGAATTAGACGAAGTACCGTTGGTTGAATTCGTACATTACTCGCATCAGATGACGACAGCCACATGCACGCGATTCCCCATGTCTTTTGGGATGGAAATTGCGAATGTCGTGTTGTATACGGTGTGCGAATTGTGCAGTGGTGGACCTTTAGACTGAGATGAGGTGGCGCTGGCTACAAGTCCCAATGAGGTTACCGTTCGCGTCATGTGACCTGGCTCGAGCCGCCGCCAAGACCATGGGATGATTGGCCGCATCTCAAGCCATTGACGCTTGCATCGGACTGACACGCGCCTCGCTGTTTTGACTGACTTGTTCGATGATTCAGGAGTGTGAGGATGAGCTTTTTAGATGTGTTGTACTTCAAGGCTATCTTCAGAAGTATGAACAGCGTGCTCCGACCAGCTTGAGCATGTCACGACATCGACAGCCCACTCATCCCTCAAACACTCGTTCACAACGCCTTCTGGGAAACATTAATCCACACTTTTCAAACCCGGCTCATCATAATCTGCCCGAGACGTGCCCTTTGGTCCTCATTCCCCACTACACAGTCGTTGTACATCTCATATCGCTCCCTCAGCTCGAATGGATCAGTCGTCCAGTGAACGTTGCTCACTCCTCGCACGCGGGAGAAGCTATCCAACAACGCATCCATGTCCGCATCGAGCGCAGAGCTGTGACTTCTCATCGGGCAAGTTGGGGTGATGCTCACTTCTGCTAGCTGCGTGCAGTCTGCAAGTACATTGCACACCCGATGAAGCAGCGGGCCAAGGAACCAGACCTGGATCGACTTCTGGATGCTGACCGTCACATCCGCTCTCTTCATCTTCTCCACGGGCCACCGCTTCCGGCCAGTGGCAGTCTCTCGTATGAACAGGGGTAAGGCTCCCACAATTCCGTCGTCACCGACATCGATGACGAAGACATGGTTCTCCAAGAAGGAGACCATGGCCTCCTCTCGCATCATCTTGTTCACGGCGAATAGTCTTACGTCGATTGGCCCTTGAACCTCATCTGCGGATCCATCGGCCTCCTTGTGCTGCAACCTCAGACCCTCACCAACCGCAAAACCGTAGATTTTTCGGCGTAGCTCAGTGGGAAGATTGGAGAAGGGAAACGGCTTATCCGGTATCGGTGTCATGGCGCCGCCGCAAGCTTTGGGATGGTCGCGGCGGTACCGGTTCCAGAGTTGCGCACCACGCCGTTCTTCAAGTACATACTCGTCTTCCGAATCATTGGATCCAACCTCGGACGGGACTGATGGCGAAAGAGGAATACGATTGTTGTAATCAATAATCTCCGCCTTTAACTCATCCAGGTAAGGTTTGGACATTGCGTGGTATTTCTCCCGTTCATCTGGTGGTAAGGCTAACCAAGCAGCATTGATGTTGTGCGAAGCACCATGTTCCTGCGAACGTGCGTCAATGAAACTTCGCATTCACGGCCTCCGAAGTCATGTCGGCAGCGTCCGTTGTGCTTACTTTGACGTGAAATGGCGTCCAATTCCTGAATGCGGTCGGACCATCATAAACCGGACGATGCCATATAGCCGCCACTTCTGCCTTTGTGGGGTTCGAGCTCGCTTTCTCAAGTCGATGAACTTCGCGTTCGGCGTCTAGCACGGATATCCATGATCTTGGCAGCCTATGCATTTTCGGTTCGAGGTAGTAGGCGAGGGATATGAAGTTGGTGGTACTGATCAACTTGAGGATCCTTCAAGGCACAGCCTTCGAGGGGGGCAGCATGCCTTTAGGTACGACCATTGCAGCCGCTAAGCGAGCGCCGATCCTGCTTGGTTCGCTTAGAATCCTTTCGACTCTCTCTTTTGCTAATTTATTGACACAGTCAATTTTCTTTTCCCCCTCGCAGTGAGTCGATAAATTGTGGCTCCGATGCCCAAGTCATACTCTAGACACGGGATTTGTGTTACGTATAATAACCTAGGAAATAAAGTTGTTTTGGGTTTCTTTGTTCAAGCGATTGACCTTGCACCTTTCCTTCATCCCACGTATGTCTACATCCGAAGTCGGCTATTTCTGTTCGGTTATGAGGTACTGAGTAGCAAGCCAGCACAATTTGATCAACACCGGAATGCGGCACATCCTCTTCAAGGCATTACTTGCACAGCAACAAATATTAGGAAGTCGAGTTGCTGGCCCGCTCTACAGAAGACATGTCAAGAGAATGTGGTTACGTTTACGAGTACCTCTGAACAGAAAAGACGAAGAACAACGATACGACTCACTACTGCCTTGTATGACAGCATCATTGATCATTTAGTATACCCATTCCTTGATGCTGCTTAGCAAAACTTAATCATCGGTGAGTGAGATGGCACGTATCAATCTCTCGTTGTCCATCAACGTATTATCGCATTTCTTTGTGCTTGAGATAGATCTTCGGAGCATTCTAGTGCCAAGGTCCATTGCGCCTGGGCCCTTGTTATAAACGCCGCCTTGAATTAGTGTTATCCTCGATAACAAGCGTCTTTGAGCTCTTAACTTGATAAAGGGTTTTCGAAGAATTCATCTCACCCTTCCCGCGAGGTCGAATTACCTTTCACACTCTTTGGCTCATCCACTGCACTATTGTGAATTTTGGACAGTCTCTACAGATTTCATCATTGATAGCGCAGCATCACCTTTTTCGGTTGATTCACTGTATCTCCACATCTCACCATTGATCGCTTCCGGTCCTTCACAGCATTCATCACATCCGACGTTCTTTACTTCGTTCATCTCCACTATTTCTCAATCGGCTTCTCGTAAATTCAGTCATGTATCTCATCCGACGCGCAGCGGCGGTGGTCGCATTGGGTAGTACGTTCTTGAGATGCACTGCTCAAGTCACGACTTCATGCCACCCCCTGGATGGTGAGTCCATTGCTAAGGCGACTGCTCAGGTGAGGAGTCAAGCTTATTGATTTAGGTATTTGCCCCAATGACAAGGGCCTGGCCTCAAACTTCTATTACATTGACTTCACTACCACCAAAACCCTGCCATCCGAATGGACCGCCGCACAAAACACAGTCGTAAATCTTGGACCCTCTGGAGCCGAGCTAACGTTCAATAAGAGATTTGATGCTCCAACAGTGCATACCAACTTCAACTTCTTCTTCGGCCGCGTCGAGTACGTTGTGAAAGCCGCCCCTGGAACCGGCATCATCAGTAGCATGGTCCTGCTTTCAGACGATCTTGACGAGGTAGACTGGGAGTTCCGCGGCGGTATTACAGACAGTGTGCAAACGAACTATTTCGGCAAAGGCTACACAGGAACTTACAATCGTTCCACCACGAATGCGGTCACGACTCCGCAAGCTTCCTTTCACACATATGCCATTGACTGGTATCCAGACTCGCTCGTCTGGTCCATCGATGGGAAGAATGTGCGTACCCTCAGTACCGCCGATGCTGGCTTTCAGTTTCCGCAGACTCCGATGAAGGTCAGTCTGAGTCTTTGGGACGGAGGAGATCCTCAGGGGAATCCTGGTACTATACAGTGGGCTGGTGGAGTCACCCCATTTCCTGTACCCGAGCCATACTCGATGTTCATCAAAAGCGTCAAGATCTGGAATGCAAAGCCGGCACAGCAGTACAAATACGGCGACAATTCTGGTTCTTGGCGAAGCATCAAACTCATCAATGATACTATGATCTCCAACGCGTCGACTCCGGCGCAGACGCCGGCGATCATGAGTTCGGCCCCGATGACGTCTTTCGAGTCGCAGCCTGTCGGTAATACCTCAGCAAAAGTTTCAAGCTCTTGCACAAGTCACAGCTCACTTTTGTCTGCAACACCTGTCCGAACAACTACAGCACAGTCTTTCAGTAATACCACTTTCAGCCCAACAAGCTCCTGCTCGAGCACTGGCCTAGGCTCGTCTGCAATGTCGGCTCACACAACTACGACACAGACTAGCGAGATTGCTGCGCCCAGCGCATGCCCGTCGTCTTCCGTTAGATGCAACAACATGAGCAATGCAGCCTCTCCATCTACGATTCCAGGTACGCAATCCAACACTTCACCATCAACACTGGAACCGTCCGCTTCCTCCGCAGCTGTATCACCCAGTATCGAAGCCAACCCCACAGTCTCAACAATCTACCCACCGTCCCCAGCTTCACCATCGGCTGCCGTTCCGTCCGGAATCCTAACAGATTCCTCAGCAACAACATCGCCTCCTCCAGCGACCACATCTACCTGCTCCATCTGCTCCACACCACCCAGCTCCACTCCCCAGCCATCATCCTCCGCGGCGCCATCCTCTTCAGTAATATCTCCAAGCCCCAGCGCAGCAACATCAACAACCCCACTCTCTCCCGACTCTTCCACCATTAGCACCTCCAACAGCATCTACGCAGGCGACGCCACTAGCCTCGCAGACGGCGACTCGGTCACTGGTATCCTTCCTAGCAGCACGGACACCACCAACAACAGTTCTATCACCCAAACGGTGTTCCAGACACAGACCCTCACTTCTGTAATGCCGAGTTTGAGTTCCACAACTATACCGTACTCATTTCTGAACGGAAGTACGGTTGCTGCGATTGGTAGTGTAGTGAGTACGGGGGCTTCTGCGTCGGCATCGGGAAGCGGGTATGGAAAGGCGACATCAGCCCCGATTATTTATTCTAGCAGTGGGAGTGAGATGAGGGGTAAAATTTGGGTGGCGGTCATTGCGGGTACAATGGCTGCGATGGGTAAGGCGTTGTGAAGGAATGAGTAGGATTATTCCTAGATCTTGTACAGAATTGGCGTTTCGACTTGATTTGCACATTCGACCTTTTATTCTTCTTTGGCTTTGATATTGAGGCCACTCTTTTAAGTGCAGTGGCAGATAGGAATAGAGCTTATTTTCGTACAGTTCCCTTCTTACTGTTTGAATGTTTTTTTCAGAGTTGTGTTGGCAGGATCTATTTGCAGAACTATCGTCGCCAGTCTACATGACTTTTGAAAAGTATGCTATTGGGGATGATACGGCGAGAAACTCGTCAACTTCGCCAGCTTTGCTGTTCCAGGATCTCCTCTGTTGAGGAACTACAATTCAGCATATCCACGTCTTTTGCACAAGATCCTTCGTACAGAATTAGCTGAGACCGGTACAACAAAGCCTTTGCTGTTTGGCCAGTCCGCGTCTTGGGTTCTCGATCCTTAGAACATGCCTAGCCGTTATCGGTCGAGTATATACTATGTAGCGTATTCACATGCTAAGCGCGATACCCGCAGAAGACCATTATCTAACTCACAGCTCAGAGCCCCGCCAGGATTCCTCACCAAGAACCCAACAGAAAGCCTCAACAAAGTATCCCTTACGATGCCTCCATCTCCCTCTGCCACCCCGTCCTCGGCCTCTAGGGCCAAGGAATTGGACTGGGTTTTACCGGGTAATCGCACCAGGATCGTACGTCCGTAGACATACGCTGACGAGTGAAAAGAACACGTACCAGACCTTGGAGAATTCGTGGGAGGGTCAAGAGCGCCTATATCTACCTCTGCCTCTGAGCCCAAAGAATTGGGCTGGGTCATGCCAGGTAATTCAAATCAGGATAGTCCGTCCGTAGACACGCGCTGACGAGTGAAAAGAAAACCTGCCAGATCTCGGAGAATTCGGGAGAGGGCCGAAGATAGCCACGAAGGCTAACACCGCGTAAGTCTCTACCCACTAGCGAGAAACATTACATTCGTCGAAACTGTCCTTTGCACTCGTCTATCCGGTCTAAGCATTTGATCTTGTTTGCGTCCGCATCGTTATTCTGTGAATCAGGTAGCATTTAGGGGAGCCTAATGTTGGACTGCTGATATTCTTATCTATAGTGGAACATAAGGAAAGCGGTTGTCAAGCCCAGGTCACCGGCGAAGAAGAAATGGCCCCAAGCGCGAGCGACGACACGCCGCAAAGAATCAACTAGAGGAAGGGGGCGAAGATAGTGACTACGAGGAGGACGAGGACAGGGAGGGTCATTCGGCTGGAGACAAGTACGGTAGCCTATCTAATTTCAGACAAACGCCTTATGAGTTACAGTGAATTGAGAACCCCTCGGCACTAATGAGGCACCAGCTCTTTTCATTCACCGAGAATATTCGAGCCCCTTGATATAAGATTAAGACGTAATCCTCATCCATTGAGTATGCTAAGGGACAGGGTGCGAGATTGTCAACATTGCAGTGCAATAGCTATGCTCATGTAAGTCGTCTGTTGCTTCTCAGGAGTCAGGATTCTACCCTCTGGCTCTTGGCGCGCCCATCAAGAGCCCTGCTAAGAGGCATTCAACTTGATAGCCACCAAGTCAAATTCTGTTGAATTGTAAGTGATGAAGGCTGCAATGAAGTACTGCTGTGATGTACAAGATTAGCAAAGTGAAGCCCACAAACATATCTCCAGAAGTGAATATTACAGTTGATAAATCCGATGTGTGTTGAGTATCAAATCACTCTGGTCATTCACATCTCTTATCAACGAGAATTACTACCTAAGACGCTACGCCCGCCCAAGTCTTACATCCTTCTTTCGATTCGACCCCCGCTATCAACATATAATCCTCTTTTCTGAATTGGGTTTAATCAGCCTGCTTGCCCATATCTATAGCATCCGTCTGTGTGCCGCTCGCAGTCATGACGACTAATCTCTGGGGTGTCGAGATTGCTGGAGGTGCAGCGAGCCTCCCTTCCCTTGATGAACTCGATCCGACAGTGACCATCGATCAAGGTCTCGATGTGGCAGGTGGTTTGCAATTCCGCCCCCTAATTACCATCGACGGCCCCGTGAAGACATGGGCAGAAGGCTATCACGTTGTTGCTCTCGCACTTACGGAAGCGTGCTGTCAGCTCGGAGTCGGCAAGGTATGTGCTTTGTCTCTGTCTCGCTAAAGTCTCTCCACCTCGTTCTATATCCACTAGGTGCAAGGCTGTCGGCTAGCTCGTTTGCCTCAGTCAAGAGAGGCCACCGGTGACTGGTATGACCAAAGGTCAACCGGAAGGGTCACTAGGACCTACGAAGCCGCCAAAATCCCCCCTACCGAAGCGGCAGGGATCAACGGAGTGGGTGGGTGAGTCACAAAGAGACGAGTGCAATGGAGAAGGAATGCAGGCGGGCGGCCAAGCACTACCCGCTTCATCTCCCTCGTCACTGGCACCAGCTTCCATTTTGTGCGGGGATCTTCTCTTGGAGCCCGAGTCCCTTAGTCATTGGTTCCGTTCCTAGGTGTTACTCATAGTCTAGCAAGCTTACACGACAGGGATCTGGTGTCACTGCACGAGAGTCTTTCTGTCACCAACTGGGTGTGGCTGAATGATTCTGGCTGACTTGAGAAGGTGTTCTTCTTTCCAAAACCAGAACAAGCTGGTTTTACGCAATTGCGCGACCCCTTGTCAGACCAAGCAATGTATACCTACTATAGCTGCCGGATCTTATTTATCTACCCTACCGATGGAGTGATATCGACAAGGTGGACTGGTTGGCAATGTCGCACGATGGTAAGTAAGACCGTGGGCTGGTGCTTTGCTCTTATTTGATGCGTCACGTATACATCCCCCACCGTCTAAAGTCATGCTTAAATTGCAACATGTTGGAATATCTCTTGGTCGGCAAAGCTTACGATGGTTCTCTAGATCGGCTGCAAATGTTGAACTCCCGCAACAATACCATGCCGGAGAAGAATATCCCGGTGATGCCAATTGCCTTGACATATGATCCATTGGAGAAGGTTAGGACTTGCGATTCCACCGCATGGCACGTCTGCTAATCCTGACCAGGCTACTGTGCGCATTAGCGGCTTCAATGATAAGGAGACTGGCCCCAAAGCTGCTCTTGTCATCGTCCCCAAGGCATATCTAGGCTAGCACAGACAGCTCCGGCAGGGAGGGACAACATCTTCGGGGACGGTTTCTCCGCCTCGCGGGAAAGCATGGGTGGACTGCAGCATCCCGCATCACGCAGCTCAATATGGTCTCCGGTCAACACAAGAGGTAGTTACAAGGTTGGATGAGATGTACTTTGAAGGAGAGCCAAAGTCACTATGCTTTTTTGGCGATATCATTACCCGGATGAAGGACTTCCATGTCGAGTGGGTCCGAGCCGGAGGCGGAGGAGATGAATAGCCGTTATGGAACTCAATTGTGGTCGAACACTGAAGATAGACACATTGTAGTCAATGTCACACATAGACCTTCTCAATTGCAGCAGAGGCCAGAGCAACGGCTGTTTTCTTCCTGCATCCCATGGCAAGACAGTGGCCGTGCCCGTTCTCTCTGTTGACACTGATGTCAAAAATACGCTACCTGATCTGTCGACTAATAATGGGGTCCTCAAGTAAGCCTTTTTGAGGTTTCCCTTGATGTATACTAAGTTTCGTTTTTTGTGGAATTGGCGAAGTTGCCCTTGTGATTTGTGTGCATGAGGTGGGTGAAGGATATTTCAGAGAGAAGCAGCGATATATATATATACATTCATGCAATGCGTGTATCATGCTTTAGATCAAGCTTTCATAATCCATATGAAAAAATGGTCCGTTATAGAAGAGATGGACCTACTTCAAGCTATGTATCAAGACTTGGAAGTTTGCTTTTGATGTTTCCTGTCTTGATGTATCAAGGTACCATAAACGATCATATTTACTCTTTTCTGGAACTAAATTAGCATCTGGATTCCACATCTCTATGCTTTCTCGGGAGGGAGTGAATCAACACCGCTTATTCCTACTTTGAGGGAATATTGAATTTCACAAAGTGACCACTGTCCGCGATTCTCGTTGTGAACTCAGACCTCCAGATCGTGAAGCTGAATTCCCTTGTTCTTGGCGGCGAAGCTCCCTACTTGAGGATATCTTCCTACCATACCAAACGTTCCCCCGAACATATTCGCACCTACATACACTCTCTCTATATACTATATATGACTTGACTGTCTCCGCCACTTGATGAGCTTGAGCTTGAATTTCGAAGCACTCAACGACATCTTCCGTTCTTAAAACCACCTTTCTCCGTACAGGTTGCACTGACTTCCGTCATGGCGGGTCCACCAATTGATTCCGCATTCTTAGGGAGCAACTATGATCTAAACGATCAGTTGGCGGTTGTTTGTGCAACGAAGGTGTCCAAAAATTCCATGAGAGAGATTCGACAGCGGACAACGAGAGCTGATCAGGCATTCTGCGACCAATTCGCTATCTTCGTCAATCATGACAGAATCTAGCCCTTGGTACGCATGATCATACCAGAATTTCGTACCTCCATCGATCAGCAGTAAGCATTGAGTATCGATTGCGCCAGCACTGTTAGCTGACTGTCCTCTTAGGGAAATAGATTTCTCACTGCAGCCAACAATCTCTTAGTTCAATATGTCCTCCATTACTTACATGAAGAACGTCGCCTGCCTCAACCTCAACGGGCTGCGCGGCCTTCTACCTTCCTCCGCTGAACTTCACAAACCCCGTTAATGCCGCCAACTATGCCAACGCAACCTTTGCTGTCACGGTCTTTATGCCCAGTCGGCCTCACAGCGCTTATCACATTATCGTAGCCATCGACGAGGAGATTGAACTGTTCCTAGATGACATCGCTCGGATCCTTGACTTGCCACTGCCGCGTCGCCCTGGTCGACCTATTGTCAATGTGCATTGTGCAAATCCTGGTAACCTGCTGGTGCCGAAGACGAGGCTAAGGCGCAATTCGCTGAAGCCGTTGTTGAGGCTGATGAAGCAAAGGGGGGTGGGGGTTGTGCTTGATGTAGAGCAATTGTAGGGGAATAATGTTTAGTGATTGGGAGATGGAGTAGTGGTAACGCCTCTTTCTTTAGCAGTCCAGCTGCGTTGGTAGTGATTGGGCCTTGCTGCACAGGTCGCTTGCTGTGCTATGTTCTCTTCGCTGCTGTTCTCTGGTTTTCTCTACGATCTCCGTAAAAGAAGCGCGCGATATGCCTTGACTGTTTGCCTCATTCACTATGGTCGCTTTGTACGGACTTTGCTATCCATGGGTGCCAGTCGTAGGATCTGCTTGGAGGGATATGTGAGGGCTGACAGGAACCGAGGTCAAGGAGCTGAGAGACTTACATGTGAATAAGCAGCAGTATCCTCCTGAGACACCAGGAGACGGAACCAAAGGCGGAGAATATGGATGAATACAGACCCACCAGCGGCGATTCCGGTACATTAGGGGCAGCTGTAAGTTGATGAGCTGAAGCGCTAACCCTGAAGTGTTGATACTTCCGGGTGGATCCGACAGTAAAGTGAGTTTGTGGAACACGGCCGCATGCTAAGCTCTCAGGCGCCATCCGTGAGTTTGTTTGGACTTACCTTGATAATAATCTGTTCTTCCTGTAACGACTTCCAGCGTTGACTTCTCTTGAGCTTTGATCACGCAAGTTGATCGCTAGGCTTGGTCGAAACCAGTCCAGTCTAAAGCTTTTGCCAGCAACCACGTAAAAAGCACTGAGTGGCTAGGAATCAGCTAGCGACCCTTTATCATAGCGGCGCTCGCGAACGAGGCCTTCATTACACCAGTCGTGCAAGATACGAGAAAAAAGGATATCTGCTTCGAATCGTGCACTCTAATCGAATGTCGTCTTCAGAGCTCTTTCAGCTCAGTATCCCCATTTAAGGCATTCCCGACACATACTACCCTCAGACCAATGCCCGGCGGTTACGAAGCCTTGAGTGCATCCCTTGACGATCAGCTGCTCCGCAATGACGACGGACAGGTCTCGTGATCTGCGGCCAATGTAGCATTGCTGCGACAGTGTCTCAAAGACGGTGAAGACGCAGCCTGATGGTGATGATACAGGAGACTGTTCGTAGACCCAGCGGTTTCCTGCCACCCCCGATGCCTAGGGTCCATCAGCGGCAGGGCAGACCGCTCGAGTTACTGCCAGAGCAGGGGACAGCAACACATCGCTATGATATTGCGATATCACACCTTACTACAGAAAGACCGCCATATCGGATCCTCAATACAGCCAGAGAAAATTAAAAAGCAAGCGTGGTCTACTAGTTAACCGCTAAAAGAAAATCCACGGTGAATGTAGAAGGTAAGGCCTCATGGCATCAAATCTCTACTGATCTGGATGCTGACTCAAAGCAAAGGAGTGCTACCTAGAATTGAGGCGATACGTCGGATCCTTTGCCTTACACATATCCAATACGAACCGTTTGATACACCATCCATCTTCTTCGACTACGTCAGCAGGTGTGTTTGCCGACTGACTTTCGGCCTCGTTAGCGCACCCTCTCCTCCTGGTCTATACCGGTGTCTTCCATGTGGATAGCGAACGTCCATACAAGCTGCGTTTCGATTGATACCTCGGTCAGGAAGCCCGCCACTGTTGAAGGTCATATGCGAGGGATCTAGACTGAGAAGGATATATATATAGAGCATGTGCGTGTTGTTTACTGATGAAGTCGTGTAGCAGTCCGCCTTTCACGGACGGCATCCTGAGTGAAGTGTCGATAGAGAGGCTTCTTGGCTGACACCGCAACGAAACGCCAGAGACCCCTCTTGAGCACACGATAGCCCTCGACTCCGGCCTGTGTATTCACGAACCACGCTTGGAGTCCAAGGAAGCTGATGATTATGTAAGGGATGAATGCCACGAGGAAAAACAGGCGCATCATGGGCTTCACATTTTCCGAGAGATCCTTTACGACAACATCTTGGAAACCCTGCTCTTCGAGCATGCGCTGTAGCGTGCCTTCCGTGAAAATGGCATTCGATGGCATTGCGGCTCTCGTATTAATCTGTTCCATATGCTTAACAAGGTCTGCTGGAAAATTCTTCGGATCAACATCCGGATGATCATATTCATACAGGGCAATTGAGCCGCCTGGCTTCATTACACGAAAGAATTCCGCCAATGCTCTTTCGGGATCTGTTGCGTGGACGAAAGTCTCCATCGTGTAGACACCGTCGAATGATTCGTCGGCCAAGGCATCTAGATGGTGATAGTCCATCAACCGAAATTCGACGTTGTTCTCTTGCCCATGCATCCGCATCTCTTGCTCCGCCCACCGAACGTGGTTCTCCACAACGTCTATTCCATACACACGCAAGCCCTTGCGAGCGAAACGTAAGGCGACATGACCGACACCACAACCAGCGTCAAGCACCCTGGAACCAGGCGGGAGCCCCAGCGAATTGTATAAGTGGTCCTCCATCCTTCGCAGTGCGCCATTTATTGGGAAAGGCCACTTTGTCCCTGGCTCATAATACCCAAAGTGTCTGGTGCCGCCCAAGAACAGTCGATACCCAACCCTGGACTCGATGGCGGCGTAATACCTCTGTAAGGGAATGTTCTTGTCAATTAAGGGTTCCTTCTCTATATGCATTGTTCGCAGGGTCAAGGTATATATGGTGCTGCTGAAGCTGTCGTAGGGGTGCTCGGACGAAAGCAAGACAGTGTGGAGGGCGAGCAGGAAGCACTAAGAATGTTAGCCAAGTCCTGACCTCAGTATCATCATTGTCTACTACCTTTTACTCCGTCCTACAGAGTATATACACCAACTATAGACTGACCGTCGGTTCGGTATTCGGTCCCAACTTTGGAACCGAACCGAATCGACGGTCCAACTTTAGGAATCGAACCGAAAACCGATTCGATTCCAACTATTTTGGAACCGAATCGAATCGAATCGAGTCGATTTTCGGTCCAAAGATTGGAATCGAATCGAATCGCCAAGAATGCCAAGAATACTAAAAATAGTATAAATTAAGTTTAAATTTAGATTTTTTATTAATTACTAGGTAATGCTTAGTAGTAATGCATTTATAAAAAGAAATTTCTAATATATTTATTAATTAATTTAAATACATCCGCGTTTTGGGAGGCAGATCGAGCTAATAGGGACCAAGATATTTACAAGATTCTGCAGATCTCACAGATCTATCTATCCTACGTACTCAAATTAGTATTGTCGAGGCAGAATTTGCTTGAAGAGCTCGTTTTGTTTTCTCAAAGTTCGACAAAGTTGCGAAACCTCTATCGGGTTAGACTACGTCTTGGCGCGTAAAGTTTTGATGTTCGCGATACGCACGAACGTTTGCAGTTGCTCGCTAGTTGCACAGTTGCGTCAAACCACCACGTTTTTCGATTTAAACGTTAGATTTCGTCGATTTGGGCAAACTTTACTTTTGAGACGAATCTGATGAGTCAAGGGAACGTGTGCGCATTTCACGCAGGCAGACCATGATTGCCATACAGGACGGGCGCATCTACGGGCGCAATGTTGGGGGATGTCAAGGTCGTCTCCCGCAAAGCTTGGCTTGGACCCCTAGATTCCCGCAAGTGGTGCAAGATCCTAATCTTGATCTCGCACGAAGCCAAGATATTAGTAACACAAAACTGCGACTTTTGTTATGGCAGATCTGTGTACACCTAGGACTAAAGTTAGGGTTTATCAAATGCGGATGTAGATTAACTATTTCTATTAAACTATTAATTAATTATTACTAAAAATAATTAAATTATTACTAAAAATAGTAGTCTTGGCGATTCGATTCGGTTTTTCGATTTGGTTTTCGATCTAACTTTTGGAATCGAACCGAATTGTCGATTCCAACTTTAGGAATCGAATCGCCAAGACTTTCGGTTCGGTTCGATTTCCCGAACCGAACTCGATTTCCCGAACCGACGCGGTCAGTCTAACCAACTAACATGACGCTGATGAAGTACGAGCAAATCCAGTGGCAAAAATTCGCAGCCGTGACGCCAGCAAAAATTTTCGCCAGCTAACGTGCTTACAGTGCATGCTAGGCTGTACGTGGCAAAACTGCCAGCTTTCGGCTTTCGTTGGCTCGCTCTCGATATCCTGCACTAGATCCCGAATCCGCGGTGCTGACAGCCAGGGGCCACTGGGATCTTAGGAGCGCTACTATCTAGAGGCGGAAGGTTTGCCGGGTCGCCCCGACGCCATCAACGCCCAATAACATTTCTGGTGCGTCTGTCCATCTCTCTGAAATCTGAGTTAGTGGTTCAAGATAAATCTTGAATGCTGGGGCATGATTGTTCGACTTCTAGAGTCCTGTCATGAGACCGCCTTCCCTGCTTGGAGTGATTGTGCGATCGACAGAGGCGCTAATTTATGCGCTTGAGCGCCACCAAAATAGCCTCCGTGGTTGTTATTCCTGGAACCGTGGGAAAGAACACCTTCGCACCTTTTGTGAACGGACGAGTAACACAGAGATCCAAAGACTTGTAATGGTTAGGAACGATCGAAGGGAAGGGCTTCGTGGTAACGAATTCGACATTCGATTTGCTCGATCTACTGTTTCAACAGAACAAGGTGGCACGATGGGCTGGAGATATGCATCAAGCCGAAGTCATCACAGAGGTGTCCTCGGGTGCTGTCGCTCCTCAAGATTAATCACCCGGGCCACCCTCCAGATGTAGGTGGCCGATGAAGGAGGGTGGCTATTGGTGGAGAGAAGGCGGGCGCAATCCTACAATAATGCAGCTGCAGGAGGCGTTTCATCAAACTCGCAAAAGGTATTGGGCATGCTGGTGAGGGCGAACGACACAAGGCTACAGCACGCGAAGCGCCGGCAATTAAGGGCTACTTGTAACTTGAAGCTGGCAATTCTCTATAATGTCTCACTTGCGCACAATCAATCTCGGGACATTTCGAACTTGGCCTATTTCTGTTGTCTTCAAAATGTTCATGATTGTCAATGTATGCCTCATTTTCTTCTTTCCATTGTACAATGCAGTCGCCCTCGATTTCGAGCGGACAAGCTCTGGGAACAGCAATTCTAACGCGAATACCAAACAAGGATGGACATCTTCACCTGACGGCAGAGGAACAATCGACGTATTATATTCCTGTGGGCTCACAATGTTCCTTTGCTCCTGGTCGATTCTGTGCCTGAACGTACCAAGCAAAGACGAGAATACGTTTCAAATTCTATGGCGCAAGATGTCCCTGACGGCTTTGGGCATCTTATGCCCTGAGCTGATTTTCGAGCTTGCTTTTGGCCAGTGGCTATCAGCCCGTCAGTCAGTAAGAGATATGAATTCGATCGGTGCAGGACCGGCCAAAGCCAAACGCTCTAGGCTCGAATGGGTCAAGAACATCTTTGCTAAGAGTAGGTCTTCCAAGTCGGAGCACGTAGTGAGTGATCGTGAGAATGAGACATGGACCATGAAGAAGGCATTTTTCACCGACATGGGTGGCTTCATACTGGGAACCAGAGAACATTCGCCGTTTCCCCTTGACGCGATGCAGCTCCACTATCTGGTATCCACTAATCGCATGCCGCTTCCTAAGTTAGCCAAGCGAGAGGTAGAAGAAAGGAACAAAGTCGATGGTCTTCTTCGGACAATCACACTCTGCCAAATCACGTGGTTCATGGTCAATACCTTGGCTCGGCGAATTCAAAATATAGTAATTACCACGGCGGAGCTGACAACCGTATCTTTCATCCTTTGCAGTCTTGGAACCGCCTTTTTCTGGTGGCATAAGCCTGCTGACGCTTTGTCTGGGAAAATACTCGAGGAGCAATTTAGCATCAATGATATCTTGAAAGACGCAGGTCAGCCGCTCGATGCATGGAAGCGCACTCCCTTGGACTTTGTCAGTCGCAAAGAATGGTGGTGGTCCAAGTGTTGGTCGAATTTTGTCAGTATTCTCAACCACATGCATATTACATTCGGCACGGATGTCACACCTATTGATCGCATCCCGGACTCCCTACAAAAGGAGTTGTTCAACAAGCAGATGTATATGTGCATGGGACTCACAATCGGATACTTTTCCATACTGTTTTTGGGTTGGGACTACAGTTTCCCCACCCGGACGGAGCAGGTTCTCTGGCGAGCAGCATGTGTGACGCTGATGGCCACATTGCTGGCCCTTATGATCATGTCGTCGCTGGCGGACACAATAACTACATTAGAGCAATCCCTTCGCAGGCTCACTGGATTACACTCCCCCGGAACAAGGTCCATCGATACTGGGTTCCGAGCCCGGATTGTGACAAGAAGCAGACGTGCGAGTCAAAGACTCAATAGCGTGTTCGATAGCGTCCGGAATAATTCAACCAGCAAGGACCCTCTGCTCCATGTTCCATTACGGTTACTCATACCCATTTACATCATCGCTGTGTTCTACTGCCATGCCCGCACATATATCCTTATTGCAGATATTATCGAGTTTAGATCGCTCCCAGGAAGCGCCTATGCGACGGTGGATTGGCTGAAATTCTGGCCGCGTTTGGGTTAACACTTGCACCGGTCTATCTTAGGACGGCAAGGAATGACAGCAATGTAGCGTTGACTTGGTTCAGCGACTTGAGCGAGCATTCATCCTTTACTCTCGATATCTCTTCCATGTAATCACGAAGCAGGGTGTGATGCGCGGTGCAGCATCAAGCACACGAGCGTAGGGACGATGGCAACAGGGATACAACTCAAGTGAGGATATGTTTAAGATGCATCAATTATTGTACACGCTTGTTTATAATGCATCACCCCCGAAAACCCTGGTTTTGGCACATCGCGCAGGCCCAGTTTATCCAGCTTCTCAATGTTGGCTGCTGCCGTTCGCAAAGCTTACCAGACGTTGTTAGGCGTTGTTGTTTTTTATCGCAATTGCATCTTGTTGCAACTCACGTCTAACAAAATTTTGTTAGCGTGGATACTAATTTTGTGTCAAGCAATAATCTCATATGCGATGACATCGCACAATGCTATTCGCCAAATGTTGCCAACGACAATAAGGAGGACGACGACAACCAAATTTTGCGACGGTGAGGGTCAGCAGTCCTAAAAAGCTGGATAAACTGGGCCTGCGCGATGTGCCAAAACCAGGGTTTTCGGGGGTGATGCATTATAAACAAGCGTGTACTATAAATGATGTATCTTAAACATATCCTCAACTCAAGTATTGATTCCAGTCTATTTGAGATTCCACTCACGGGGCAGAAGCCTTGCTAGAGGAGCTAGCGTGGCAGCTACCTAGTCAACTCGCGAGCTGATGCATGATTCGTACAAGAAGCTTTAGGCCGCTCGGACGTGAGAGGGTCTAAGGCCCAAGCTGCGTGCTTGCCCCTGTTCGCTTTTTTAGTATAGTATTGGGGGCGGGCTATAGCCGCTCGGGGCGTCACATGCCTGCTTCCGAGGCGACGCTCCGCCTACAGTCCTCCCACCACTTTACGGCTTTCATCACACTACATTTTGCACCTGGACCGTCACTTTCACACTCCAATCAAGCATCTTGTTTGCAATCGTTGATTGGCGTGGCGGCTGGGAGGTTTTCAAAAGAGCCTTGGGCTAATGCAATGAAAATCTCCGATTGCGGAAGGGATGTCCTATCCGTGGGCTAGATTTAGTTGTCTAAGATGCTTGAGCATCGTTCTGTAAGGCACTCTCACTGCGCTCTCTTCTCGGCTCGGATTGAGTATCGTCATCTCCTTTGTCTTACCAGATTACAGACCAATCCTGAGCTGCGTCTAAAACTGGCATAGGACACACGGTCTTAGTAGTCCTATTATGCTGCGGACAGCGATCTTATACTCAGAACAGCAGTTTTTTGAATTTGGAAGCCACTCCAGCGTGCATGAGGCCGCTAGGCCCGTGATTGGGGGCAATCTTCTTAACGGCTGTTTCAGTCATTGTTCACGACTAGAGAATCAGCTCTCAGCTGCTGCGCTGCCCCGCTGCTTCAGCGGCAAAAGTTGAAGCATGTCACTGCAGTCTCGGCAAGGCTTTCGCACCAATAATGGGTCTGTATTACCCTTCCCATCCCTTTCATGATCTATCATTGAACACTGTAGTGGTATTTCGAAGGAGTGTGCGCATCTATTTCTGTCAGAAGAGAAGCGACACGATGAGCTTTCGAATGACGAGATCAGTTTATGCAAACTCTATTCAGGCTGACGCTCATACCAGGCAGCGAGGCGCCTTCCTCCGGTGCCCTATATATGCTAGTACAGAGCGGCTCACGCTCAATCGAACTTCAGTCGTTACCGTTCCTTCGTTTGATTATCACGATGAGACCATGATCTTGACGAAGCAGCGAACATCTTTTGCTACTGGTCGACCTAAGTCTGCAAGCCCAGTCTTCTATGGCTATAGTCACCTGGGTTCCGTCGCCGAACGGCAGAGGAACGCTCGATATAATTATTAGCTGTGGGGCTACTATCTTTCTCTGCTGTTGGTCTTCACTTTGTGTCAACGTCCCTTCTGTAGGAGATGGCACATTCGTGCAGCTTTGCGACAAATTACATCTGGCATGCATTGGAATGCTTGGTCCCGAGCTTCTCTTCATCCTAGCCTTGGGCCAGTACCGATCCGCCCGCCGCTCTGTCAAAGAATTCGACAAAGCCGGCTATAAGTCCTGGACCATACGACATGCCTTTCTTGCCGATATGGGTGCTTATATGTTGAGTGTTCCCTTAAAGGATTCCCCTTCGGATGCTCCCGCTACGCAGGATTTACGACAAATGACCTTTCCTGTTGATGCTGGGCAATTGTGTTACCTGGTGAAAGGAGGCTTCGTAGACTTTTCCGCAATAGACGAAGCATACATTGCAGAACAAAACGATAGGTTGGCACGATGGATCACAATTCTTCAGGTCACTTGGTTCAGCATAAACTCTATCGCGCGAAAAGCACAGCACCTGGAGATTACAACACTCGAGCTCACTACACTGGCCTTTATTCCTTGTATGTTTGCTACCAGTTTTTGCTGGTTCTATAAACCTACCTCGGTAGACCGAGCGACCGTCCTGAAGTGCAAAGCTCCATTGGCAGACATGATCAAGGCCGCAAGTCGAGAAGCTAGTGCACCGCATCGAAGAACACCGCTGGACTTCGTCAATCGGGAAGAATGGGCTGGGACGTTGATTTGGGCACATTACAATAACATACTACGGAAATTGCACGTCAGAATATTTACCCGACCTGTCCGTTGTCGCCCAATCACCCGTATCCCGAATGATAACTGGCCAGAGTTGAGCATGAAAGGCGGCTCCGTGTCGGCATTCTTCGCTCTTATCTATTCTACTATTTTCATTTTGGGTTGGAATTTTCCATTCCCTTCCAGTATTGAGCGGATACTGTGGCGAGCGTCAAGTGTCGGTACATTGGGCGTCACTCTTTCCGTTACGATGTATGAACCACTACTTTTCCGGGTATACATGGCTCGGAGGAAACGGTACTCTCACGCAAAAACAGTGAAACGATCCGCCAATGAACAAGACCTCGAGTCCAGTTCGGCTTCTCCACCTCGAAAAAACCCAACCCCTCATCAGTCATGGTATGGCAAACACGCGATTGCTGAAAAAGTACGAGACTTAGCAGCCGGCTGGAGGAACAACTCACCTGATCGTGACCCTGCGATGGAAGTACCGCTCCGGGTTCTGATACCAATAACCATTTCCTGTGCTGCTTACTGTGTCTTTCGAGCCTACATCCTGGTTGAGGATGTGCTGGGTCTACGCAAATTACCACCTGGTGCCTTCAAAACAGTCGTTTGGTCGAACTGGTTTCCCCATATATAGAACATATCATCCATACTCATATCTTCGTAAATGAAGGATACCTACTTGATTTTACTACTTACGACTTGAACGTTCGCCCTTATTGTCAATCCCTTGTCACCGAATGGTGGCGTGAATCAAGAATTATCGAGGATAGCCGAGCTATCGTCGACTCGGGGTTCTGGTAACGACGAGTAAGCCACCTCCATGGCGATTTTCTTCAGCCGATTGGATAGCTCTTTGTATCATGCCTGAGTGTATGTCGATCAGCCCACGAATTGGCTTGGCGCCAAGCATGAGTCGTAAATTCTCAATGCCTGATTGTTCGTCTGTATTGATTTTCTGAAAAGTTTGAGACTTGCGTATTATGTATAAGATCAAGACTCGGAAATGAAACAGAAGGGTGTCTTGTTGAACAAGTAACATCTGTGGGGTTTCCAGTAGGTCTTGGTACTCATTATTGATCACATAATTCTCACCATAGTTGCAGCGCAAGTTTTGGAAGGATTTGGGCACTCGACATTCACCGACGCCGAACAGTTCCACCTCACTTCGTTTCCAACCTCTTGAATTGATACCGGAAGGTCTGCATGAAATCGCCGAGTACCTCAATTCAGTCATTTCCACAAAACCGCTACTTCTGCTTCTCGCTGCTTAAGCTCAACATGAAGTTACCTTTTGTGTATCTCAACGGCTATCCTGGCGTTGGAAAGCTGGCCGTAGCCCGAGAACTTAGGTTATAACCAATCCTCTCTGTCGTTCAGCAATCGACTCCGAACTCGGAGACTAGAGGCTGACATCGTGTTCAGCAAGCTTTTACCCAAATCTAAGGTTATTAGCAACCATCAATTGATCGATCCAGTAGCCATGCTTTTCGAGCGTGATATGCCAGAGTACCAGCCTCTACGGCAGGCTGTCGTAAGTTGTCACCGTCTGATGATTATTCCAGCAGGCTACGACTGATTGCCGCAATAGCGAACAGCTGTATTGGGTGCAATAGCTCGAAGTATTTCTACGAAAGAGGTCATCTGGATCTGTACGGATCAGCAATCCTCAAATGCCAGTGGCTCACAAGTCTCTCTCGAATATTACAATACCGCTGCTTCTCTGAGTGCACGGTTCGTATCCATCATCTTGACTTGCGAAGCTAAGGAGAACGAGAGACGCCTTGTCGCGAGCAGTCGCGGGAGGGGTAACAATGTCAAGCTGACCGATGTTGATATCTTACGAGAGGTTCGAAAGAACGAGGACATCTATCATTTTGGTGGAGAGGATGAGTTGGAGCTGGAGCTGGATGTGTCGAACAGGCCACCAGAAGCAGCCGCAAAGATAATAGCTAAGTTTATCGGCAGCTCGTGTTCCGTATCCTTACATTTCTTATAGCAGTCGGGCTGCTCACGGACTGGTCTAAGGGTCTTGTCTAGCTCATGAAGAGGAGTCCTGTTCCCTAAGATAACATTAGGGATGGACCGATACCCTTCAGCTTAGATCGTTTAGGTTTCAAAGAATAGATTAACTCGTGACAGTTTCTTTTCAAGATGCAGCAATCCACTTTGAGTCCACGGTTGCATAAGTTGGGAACACAAGATTTTTAAGCTCCTCTAAGCATTTGAACACATGCAAACTTATCAAAATGCTATGTTTGCGAGTCCTAAATCTGCTCACTATCCCCTCAGTTGCTACTAAGGTAGCCATCACGTGATGCGAGAACTAATGAGCTTACTGTACGCTTGTAACCGATCGGAGTAGCTCATCGACATTGAATCGACTAGTTACAAGCGTACGATAGACGAGCTAGTTCTCGCACCCCCTAGTGGCTACCTTAGTAGCAGCTAAGGGAATAGAATTACTCAAAGCGTTCGACTCGATTACCCAACGATTCTCCAATAGCTCCTTGGCTAGCGACGTCTAACTTAATCTAACTCGAAATTGTGTTTCTAGTGTAAACATTCCTTCAATCGACTTATACACAAAATGATCATACATATCGTTTTGAAAGACGACGACAAGACTAATGCAATGTTTTAAGTTGCTAGTATCTTGGGATCATCACAACTAAACGCTAGATTCGACTTTCTACTATTAATTCTCGTCCCTTTATACTTCTCGCGCGAACGATTGTTGACTACAAAGTTCTAGTATTCTTTACGAATGACTTGCGTTATGCTAGTTGTTCAATAAGTCTATCTTACAATAAGCTATCATGTTGTATATCTAATGTTGTTACTAGATCTTAACGACAATTCTTTGCCTTATTCTCGCGAGCCAATCGAGGCCTAATCTTATCCCTATATTGTTCTACTTCTCCTCGAAAGCGTAATAAAGAGAAGAAAAGTCTAAGGGCCCAGTCGTTGCGATACACATCTATCAAATGCTTCTTTAAGAATCAAGAACATAAATACTATATCGACTACTATAGCTCTTAGGTCGTCGTTTAGAAAAGAGCATCAACTAAACAATGAATTCAATGATGTGATAGCGAGCATCAAGTTCATAATTCTTTCGTCTTAATCTTGTCTATTTATGATCTTATTAAAAGACTTGATCGAATTTCTTGTCGTCAACATTTGCTCAATCAAGCTAAACTAGTTAACAACTTATATTTGACTTTGCTTTGCGTCTTCTTACACAAACGTTCTATCGCTTCATAATTATGCGATACATGATTGTACGATCTTATCTAGCGAGAATTCTGCTCTTCATTTAGTTTGAGTCTAGGGTCGAATCTTTCTTAAGTCATTATTAATATATCTTCTATCGCATACTTTCTAAACACAATACTTGTATCATAGTAGTACGCACGTAACGCTAAAACCTGTGACTTAGATTACATTGAGTCTATTGCGTTCGTATTGTCTTTTCATTTGTCACGAATCTAATCTTCGCATCGCTCAACAAAGTTATCTAAATCTTGTGCCTCATGATATTAGCGATTTCATGAAGGTCGACAAAGCTTGGCAATCAAAAATCGTCTTCCCCCCCACCATATATACATCAACATTGAATATGCGATAAAAGAAGATTAAAGAGTACAACTTAGGGTTAGGGTTAGGGTTAGGGTTAGGGTTAGGGTTAGGGTTAGGGTTAGGGTTAGGGTTAGGGTTAGGGTTAGGGTTAGGGTTAGGGTTAGGGTTAGGGTTAGGGTTAGGGTTAGGGTT